>Ga0256829_1000058_pt1 | contig 149742 bp, 115 predicted proteins | sample 131447metaG_FD_185979 | JGI IMG/M metagenome (GOLD analysis project Ga0256829, IMG submission 185979) | Hydrothermal vent microbial communities from Lau Basin, Pacific Ocean - 131-447 | ecosystem: Environmental > Aquatic > Marine > Hydrothermal vents | place: Pacific Ocean: Lau Basin... | reverse complement strand
TGCACATCTTGCCGCAGGGGCGCAACATCGCCATGCGGCTGCGACCCGCCATACCGCATGGACATGGACTGCGTAAGAATAGGCGGCACAAGAATTGGATTGTTCAAGGGCGACTATGTAATAGTTTTTTGACCCGTAAGGTACGTAATGGGTGGTTGTTATAACACTGTGAGTGGATGCGGCATGCGCATTTGTGAAACCAAGCAGATAAATCGGAGTCAAAGCAATAAGAAAAATCAACGTTTGAATTTTCATCCTCGACCCACCTTCCTCCCTTCGCATTTGCTTGAACACCTACCATATATCTCATGAACAGTACCTGAGCCAAGATTGAACGGCCACGAGTTCTCTGGGGGCTGTTTGATTTGTGTCAGGCTGCAATGGCCCGATCTTAGTTGTAGCCGATAGTAGTTGTTTGCCCTTGAATAATTCGCAACTATTTAATATTTCGTGTAAAATATCCCAATTCCAGGGTGTTGCACGTGGAGTTTGAGACGCCCTTGCGTAATGTGACATGACCACCCCCTGCCGCTGGGCGGCGTTGCACTGTGGCGGTGACATGCCAGCGCCAAACGCGACATGCGGCGACATGGGTTTTCGGGTTTCAGACCCCGCGCCGGCGATGGGCCCGCAGGAGGTACTCGCGCAGGGCCACGGCTTGGTTGTGCTCGGCATCGTGCGCCGAATAGAGCAGGGAGACGGGGCCCTGCTTGATCGCTTCGCGCAGCGGTTCGAGTGCTTCGGGGTGGGTGTCCAGTTCCTGGAAATAGCGCCTCTGGAAGTCCTCCCAACGCGCCGGGTCGTGGGCGAACCACTTGCGCAGCTGCGTGCTGGGTGCCGCGTCCCTGAGCCAGAGGTCAGCAGCGACCCGCGCCTTCGACAGGCCGCGCGGCCACAAACGGTCGACCAGGACCCGCAGGCCGTCGTGCTCGTCTGCGGGCGCGTAGACGCGTTTCACGCGAATGTCCATGGCATGGCCCAGGTCTGTGGCGCGGTGCCCAGCGTACTGTACCGCGGGTCTGGCCGAATACGTGCTCGCCCTGCCCGGTCGCGGATGGGGTGACCGGCAAGTCTTCGCGCGCAGGCAGGTTCACGTCGATGCGGCCTGCGTGAAGTCGAATCCGTGGGCGCATGCAATGGCGAGTACCTGGCGACTCTGCGCGTCCAGTTCGGCACTACGCTGCACCAGGCGTGGACGGGTGTCTAGGGTGCAGGCCAATGCGCGGTGCAGCAGGTCGCCGTGGGCGGCGGCCAGTTGCCGGGCCTCGTCCGCGTCCAGGAGCCCGGTCGTGCGGCAGGCCTCGATCAGGCTGGCGTTGGCGGTGGAATCGACCAGTTGCGGGCTTGCATGGGCATGCATCAGCACCAGACCCTGCAACAGGAATTCGATGTCCAGCAATCCGCCGGCGCCCTGCTTGAGATCCAGGTGATCGTGGTCGGAGCGGTCGCGCTCGCGGCGCCAGCGAGTTCGCATGTCGACCACCTCGCGGCGCAGTCCCGCTTCCTGGCGGGGCGCCATGAGGACTTCGCGACGCACGGCCTGCACGCGCTCGCCGAATGCCCTGTCTCCGGCCACCGGCCGCGCGCGCAGCAGGGCCTGGTGCTCCCAGGTCCAGGCCCGTTCGCGCTGGTAGGCGGCGAACGATTGCAGGCTGGTGACCAGCAGGCTGGTGCTGCCGTCCGGGCGCAGACGAGTATCGACCTCGTACAGGCGTCCGGCGCGGGTGAGTGCCGACAGCCAGTGCACCACCCTTTGCGCCAGGCGCTGGTACCAGCGCAGTCCGTCCAGCGGATGCTCGCCGTCGCTTTGCCCCTGCGCACGCGCGCCGTCATACACGAACACCAGGTCCAGGTCGGAGGCAAAACCCAGTTCCTCACCGCCCAGGCTGCCGTAGCCGAGCACGCAGAACCCCGAACCTTTGCCGCCGGGCAGCCGGCCGTGCCGGGCCACCAGTTCGCGCTCGGCCAGCGTCAGCACGGCATCGACCGTCGCCGCGGCGAGGGAAGCCAGCCGGCGAGCAGTCGACACGCCGTCGGCACGTGCGTCGCGATAGGCCATGCCGAGGCGGAAGGCCAGGCTTGCCTTGCGCTCGTTGATACGATCGAGCTCGCCCTCGGCATCGCGCTCGTCCATGGCAGCCAGTGCCTGCCCGAAGGCCGCGGCGATATCGGCGCGCTTGAGCGGCAACTGCTCGATACGCGGATCGAGCACGTCATCGAGCAACAGCGGATGGGCGATGACCGAGTCGGCAAGCAAGGCATGCACGGCGAAGATCTGCGCCAGCCGCTGGCGCGCGACCGGCTGTTCCTCGAGCAGGGACAGGTAGGCCGAACGGCGCGCAACCGCCTGCACCAGTCGCACCAGCTGTTGCAGGCAACGATCCGGGTCCGGGGTTTCCAGCGCGGCGGCGATCAGCTGCGGCATCAGGCGGTCCAGCCGTTCGCGACTGCGCGCCGACATGGCCCGCACGGCAGGCGCACGGGACAGGGTGTTGAGGGCTGCCGTGGTGGCCTGCGCGTCACCGAAGCCGGCCTCTGCCAGCGCCTGGGGCTGCAATTGCTCGCGACATGCCGCAGTCCACCATGCACGCTCGCGAGTGGGCACCCTGGTGGCGGTGCCGGCGCCGGGCACCAGCACGGCATTGAATTCCTCGCTGACCGCATCACGGTGCCGCGCCAGCGCCGTGGACAGTGCGTCCCAGTCGGGGTATCCCAGCCCCAGCGCCAGGCGAGCGCGACTGAGGGCGTCCTCGGGGACGTCATGGGTCTGGGCATCGCGCAGCATCTGCACGCGGTTCTCCAGATGGCGCAGGAAACGCCAGGCCTCGCGCAGACGCCTGGCACGCTGCAACGGGATATAGCCGTGCAATTCGCAGGCCGTGAGCGCCGGTATCAATCCCTGCACGCGCAGGCCCGGATCGCGCCCGCCCCGGATCAACTGTTCGAGCTGCACGATGAATTCGATCTCGCGGATGCCACCCGGCCCCTGCTTGATATTGTCCGAAAGGTCCTTGCGCGCCACTTCCGCATCGATGCGCGCCTTCATGTCGCGCAGGCCGGCGAAGGCGGTGTAATCGAGGTACTTGCGGTAGATGAAGGGTCGCAGCATCTGCAGCAGCTGCTTGCCGGCCGCGCGGTCACCGGCCACGGTCCGGCACTTGATCCAGGCATAGCGCTCCCAGTCGCGCCCTTCACGCTGGTAGTACTGCTCCATGGCGGCGAACGACAGCGCCAGCCGCCCCGCGGAACCGAACGGGCGCAGCCGCAGGTCCACGCGGGCGACGATGCCCTGCTCGGTCGGTTCGGCAAGCAGGCGCACCAGATGCTGGCCGAGACGGGCGAAGTATTCGCCGTGTTCCAGTGACCGCTCGCCATCGCTGCATCCGCCTTCCGGATAAGCGAGCACCAGGTCGATGTCGGAGGAAAAATTGAGTTCGCTGCCGCCCAGCTTGCCGAAGCCGAGCACCACCATCTGCTGCGCCTGCCCGGCGCCATTGCGAATCAGGCCATGACGGTCCGCCATCCGCTGCTGGACCCAGTCCAGTGCGCGCTCGAGCAAGGCTTCGTAAAGCGTGCTGGTGGCACTGAGGGTGTCCTCCAGCGTATCCAGTCCGTTGGCGTCGCGAAACACCAGGCGCATGGCTTCGGCATCGCGGAAGCGGCGCAGCTCGCGCATGCAGCCGCTCTCGTCCTCCGGCAGCACCAGGGCCATGGCGCGTGTACCGGCATCCTCGCTGCCGCGCAGCCAGTCCAGGCCGGCCGGGGACAAAAGCTGCGGCTGGCGCAACAGCACCTCGCCGGCGAAATCGCTGATCGCCAGCATGCGGCCGATGCGCTCGGAGACCCCGGCATCGTCCTGCACCGCCACGCCAGCCTCGCGGCAACGCGCGTGTATGTCCGCGTGACGCTCAGCCACACGCGCTTCCAGATCCTGCGAAAGAGTCGAGGCATGCATGCGGGCATTATCCCCGGCCTGCGTCGACGATCCACCCACTATCGCGCTAGTTCCGGGACCGGGCCTTCCATTCATCTTGCGCACGCTACATTTTCCGCGACCGTGCCGGTGACTCCGGCCGCAACGGGCACGCTCCGGAAATTGCATGGAACCATTCACCCTGCCGCACCGACCTGCATCGGCATTCTTGCGTCGCTGGCTCACGAGCGGCCTGCTGTTGCTTGTCGCCGTGCTCTTCATCCTGGCCAGCAACGCCCTGGATGGCGCTCCGGGCGTCGCCCTGTCGGCCTGGTTGCATCCACCTGCCTGGGCGCCGTGGTGGGCTGCGCCCTGGCGCATGCTGGCCAATGCTTTGCCGGGGCTCGTGCTGGGCCTGATGCTTGTGGCACTGACGCGCCGGGTGCTGCTTTCCTTTGCACTTGCCCTTGCCGGCGAATCGGTGCTGTACGGCATCAATGCACTGAAAATGGCCCACCTCGGCGCGCCCCTGGTGGTGGCCGACTTCCGCATGCTCGGCCAGATGGGCGAGGGCGGCGGCGGGCTGCTCGGCGGTTACCTTCCGCACACGCCAGGCCCCTATCTGCTGATGGCCGCCGCCCTGCTGGTGCTGATCGCGCTGGCACGCTACGAACCGGCGCTGCTGGCACGCCGTGCGCGCGGGCGCCTGCTCCTCGGCGTGCCCGCCCTGGCGGTGTTGGTCAGCATGCTGGCCGGGCTGCCCGCATGGTCGATGATCTACAGCCGCACCGGCCTGGGCATGCAACCGTGGTCGGCCAAGGCCACGACAAGACAGGCCGGCCTGGTGGGTTCCCTGATGCTGTTCCGGCTGCAGTACGGCAAGGACCAGGAAAAACCGGACATCAACACCGCACTGTCCATGATGGCGCAGTACCTCCCGGCCATGCAGCGCGAACAGTCGGCACGGGCTGCAGGCGATGTACATGGCAAACCCGACATTGTGGTGATTCTCAGCGAGTCGTTCTTCGATCCGACGATTCTGGAAGGCTACCCGCCGGGTACCGATTTCATGCCCAACCTGCACCGCCTGGCCCGTCATGGGACGTCCGGGCAGATGCATGTGCCGACATTCGGCGGCGGCACCATCCGCACCGAGTTCGAGGTGCTCACGGGCCTGCCATTGCGCTATTTCCCCAACCTCCAGTTCCCCTACCTGCAGATTCACCAGCGGACCATCCCGGGACTGGTCCGCCTGCTCAAGGCGCACGGCTACGAAACCCTTGCCGTGCACGGCAACGATCCGGGTTTCTGGAACCGCACCAGCGCGTTCAGGGCACTGGGCTTTGACCGTTTTGTCGCGCAGGGTGATTTTCCCGCCGGCGATGCGCTTCGCGACGGCAAGTACATGTCCGACAAGGCGTTCACTGACGCCCTGCTGCGCCAGCTTCCCGAAAACGGTCCGCCGCGCTTCGTGCTCGGCATCAGCATCGAGGCACACGGTCCCTACAGCAGTGATTACGGCATCGACACCCAGCTGCGCGACGCCATTCCCGTGCCGGCGAGGGTGACCGGACAGGCGAAGATCGAGCTGCAGAATTACATCTACCACATGCGCCATGCCGACCAGCAGCTTGGCCGGCTGGTCGACACGCTGGCCCGCCGCCGGCGTCCGACGCTGGTGGTGTTCTTCGGCGATCACCTGCCGTCCCTAGTGCCCGCATTCCAGCAGGCCGGGTTCCGCAACGGCCAGGATTTCCTGGTGCAGACCGTGCCCTACCTCGTGCTGGACACATCGCGCCTGCACACGACGCGACCGGCCCGTGCGAACGTGGCCGCCTGGGAGCTGCCCGGCATGATCCTGGCGCGTACCGGCATGGATGATCCGTACTTCGCATTGACCCGCCAGGTGGCACCGGTGCTGGCCACACTGACCCGCGCGCCCGATGCGCCTGCGGCGCAGACCAGTCCCGCCCAGAGCAAACTCGATGACGGCTTGCGGCAGGTTGCACGCCTGCGCCTGCAGGGCAGGCTCGAACGCCTGTGGCCCCAGGCCACGGCCATGGCCGCCTCGCGCACGGATCCCACGGCAGCCATGGATCCCGGTGCGCACGACCACGCCCATTCGGGGCCCTGAACGCTTCAGCACACGCAGGCAAAGAAAAACCCCGCCGGAGCGGGGTTTTTCCGTAACGCAGATAGCCGGGACAGGCTTACATCATGCCGCCCATGCCACCCATGCCGCCCATGCCACCGGCACCGGCCGCGTCACCGCCGTCGTCCTTCTTCGGCAGCTCGGCCACGATGGCCTCGGTGGTGATGGCCAGACCGGCAACCGAGGAGGCATTCTGCAGCGCAGAACGCGTGACCTTGGTCGGGTCCAGGATGCCGAAGGCAATCATGTCACCAAACTCACCGGTGGCTGCGTTGTAGCCGAAGTTGCCCTTGCCTTCCTTGACCTTGTTCAGCACCACGCTGGGCTCGTCGCCGGCATTGCTGACGATCTCGCGCAACGGCGCTTCCAGGGCACGACGGGTGATGGCGATGCCGTGGTTCTGGTCCTCGTTGTCGCCCTTCAGTCCCTCGACGGCCTTCAGTGCACGGATCAGGGCGACACCGCCGCCCGGGACCACGCCTTCCTCGACTGCCGCACGGGTGGCATGCAGGGCGTCCTCGACACGCGCCTTCTTCTCCTTCATCTCGACCTCGGTGGCGGCTCCGACCTTGATGACGGCCACACCGCCGGCCAGCTTGGCCACACGCTCCTGCAGCTTCTCGCGGTCGTAGTCGGAGGAGGTTTCCTCGATCTGCGCCTTGATCTGCTTGATGCGCGACTGGATCTTGTCGGCTTCGCCGGCGCCGTCGATGATGGTGGTGTTCTCCTTGGTGATCACCACGCGCTTGGCACGACCCAGGTCGTTGATGGTGGCCTTCTCCAGCTGCAGGCCCACTTCCTCGGAAATGACCTGGCCGGAGGTCAGGATGGCCATGTCCTCGAGCATCGCCTTGCGGCGATCGCCGAAGCCCGGGGCCTTGACGGCGGCGACCTTGACGATGCCGCGGATGGTGTTGACCACCAGCGTCGCCAGGGCCTCACCTTCGACTTCCTCGGCCACGATCAGCAGCGGCTTGCCGGCCTTGGCCACGGCCTCGAGCACCGGCAGCATGTCGCGCACGTTGGAAATCTTCTTGTCGTGCAGGAGGATGTAGGGATCTTCCAGCTCGACCTGCTGGCTCTGCTGGTTGTTGATGAAATACGGCGACAGGTAGCCGCGGTCGAACTGCATGCCCTCGACCACGTCCAGCTCGTTCTCCAGGCCCGAACCTTCCTCGACCGTGATCACGCCTTCCTTGCCGACCTTCTTCATCGCCTCGGCGATGATGTCTCCGATGTTGGCGTCGGAGTTGGCGGAGATGGTACCGACCTGGGCGATGGCCTTGTCATCGGCGGTCGGATTGGAAAGCTTCTTCAGCTCGCCCACGGCCTCGATCACGGCCTTGTCGATGCCGCGCTTGAGGTCCATCGGGTTCATGCCGGCGGCGACCGCCTTCAGGCCCTCGCGGATGAAGGCCTGCGCCAGCACGGTGGCGGTGGTGGTGCCATCGCCGGCGATGTCGGAGGTCTTGGACGCGGCTTCCTTGACGATCTGTGCGCCGAGGTTCTCCAGCTTGTCGGTAAGCTCGATCTCCTTGGCCACCGAGACGCCGTCCTTGGTGATGGTCGGGGCGCCGAAGCTCTTCTCCAGCACCACGTTGCGGCCCTTCGGGCCCAGCGTGACCTTGACGGCGTTGGCCAGGGTGTTCACACCCTTCAGCAGACGCGCGCGGGCGTCTTCGCCGAAACGTACTTCTTTAGCTGCCATGATGGTTGTTCCTCGAAATTTTTTGGAAAAGCATTTATGGGTGCGATGGATCGCGGGCAGGTCATCGGTGCGGAGTCCTCACGCATGGGAGCGATTCCCCATCCCCGATGCCCCGTTCCCGGTCTTTCAGCCCTCGATCACCGCCACAATGTCGTCTTCGCGCAGAACCAGCAGTTCTTCGCCATCGACCTTGACCTCGGTGCCCGAGTACTTGCCGTAAAGGACCTTGTCGCCGACCTTGACCGCCATCGGGCGGACCTTGCCGTCGTCGAGGATCTTGCCGTCGCCGGCAGCCAGCACCTCTCCGCGGATCGGCTTCTCAGTCGCCGAGTCGGGGATGACGATGCCGCCTGCGGAGACCTTCTCCTCTTCCAGGCGCTTGACGATCACGCGGTCGTGCAGCGGACGCAGTTTGCTCATGTCGATTCACCAAACAGTTGAAGTTGAAAGGTTTTCACCACGTTGTCAGCACTCGGTGGTGTTGAGTGCCAATTTTAGCGGCAGGCGTCCCCTTTTTGAAGTCCGCCAAGCCTCCCCGACAGATTGGGACGCCCCCGCTGCTTTCAAGACCCGCAACCTCAAACGAGTGCACCGCTGCCCGTGCTCTGCGTAGACTGGCGTGGCCACACCGCGAGATCCGCCATGCCCAACGCCCGACTCCTGATGTGCACCTGCCCGGATGCCCCCACCGCCGCCGCCATCGCGCGGGCACTGGTCGACGAACGCCTGGCGGCCTGCGTCAGCCGCCTGCCGGGCCTGGTTTCAGTCTATCGCTGGGAAGACACCATCGAGGAAACGCAGGAGCACCTGCTGCTGATCAAGACCACGGCAGCTGCCGTCGAACCGCTGATCGCACGATTGCAGGCCCTGCACCCGTACGAGGTACCCGAAATCATTGCACTGGACATTCTTCAGGGTCTGCCGGGCTACCTGGAATGGATCGCGGACAACGTCGCTGTCAGCATAATGCCGCCCGCACGGTCATAATGCCTGTTCTCCCCCCACGAACGGTCGCCAGCCCGCGACTGCCGACGGAGCCCCCCGATGCACCGCATGTTTGATCACCCCATCGCCCTGCTGCTTGTCGTGCTGGCGTCAGCGTTCGCAACTGCTTCGCCTCTTGCAGCGCAGGGCGTCCCCGGCCTGCTGCCAGTGGAGAAGGCCTACCAGGTGCAGGCCAGGGTCACATCCCCGGGCGTCATCGGACTGCATTTCACCATTGCACCGGACTACTACCTGTATCGCAGCCGCTTCCGGGTCAGCACCCTTGAAGGGCATGCCAGACTCGGCGCACTGCAGCTTCCGGACGGCCTCAAGGAACACGATCCCTACCTCGGCGATATCGAGATCTACCATCACAGCGTCGATGCCAGCGTGCCCTACACCCTGCTCGACCCGAAGACCAGGCAACTCGAACTGTCCGTGCGCATGCAGGGCTGCCACGAGGTGGAACCGAAGATCTGCTATCCGCCCTACACGGTCAAACTGCAGGTACCGATACCCAAGGGCGACGTCACCACCAGCACGCGTGCCGATGCACTGCAATCGGCCTTTTCCGGCACCGGCAACTGGCTGGCACAGCGTGGAACAACGAACGACAACAAGCCCGGTACACCGCTTCCGGCCGACCAGGCCTTCCGTTTCGATGCCATCGTCGCCTCGCCGGATACGCTGCTGCTGCGCTGGAGCATGCCCAAGGGCTACTACCTGTACCGCGACCGCACCACCTTGCGCCTGCTCGACGCCCACGGTGCACGGCTCGGGACGCCACGCTGGCCGACCGGCGTGGCCTACCACGACGACAACTTCGGCGACAGCATCGTGTACTTCGATCAGGTCGAGGTGCCGGTACCGATTGTCCGCGGCAAGCGTGGCCCGGTGAAGCTCCAGGCGTCCTTCCAGGGCTGCCTGGAACACAGCATCTGTTACCCGGTGATGACCCGCACGCTCACGCTGGACCTGTCCGGCATGCAAGCGGCCGCTGCGCCCGGATCCGTCGAGCCCGTGAAGACCACGGGCGGAGAAACCGTTTCCGGGGGCCTGATCGGCGCCCTGCTGCTGGCACTGGCTGGCGGCCTGCTGCTCAATCTCATGCCATGCGTGCTGCCGGTACTTTCCCTGAAAGCCGTGCACGTGCTGGAAAGCCGCGAGAGCACCCGCAAAACCCGTCACCACGCGCTGGCCTACACCGCCGGGGTGCTGGTGAGCTTCGCCATCGTGGGTCTGGCCGTGATCGGCCTGCGCATGGCCGGCATGGCCTCGGGATGGGGCTTCCAGTTGCAGCAGCCGGTGTTCGTGGCGGCGCTGGCCTACGTGATGCTGGCCATGGGCCTGAGCTACTCGGGCGTGGTGCATTTCGGTGCCGGCCTGGCCGGTACCGGCCAGTCGCTGACGACCAAGACCGGGCTGACCGGTGATTTCTTCACCGGCGTGCTGGCGGTGGTCGTAGCCAGTCCCTGCACCGCACCGCTGATGGGTGTGGCACTGGCCTATGCCTTCACTGCAAGCTGGCCTGCGGCCCTTTCGGTGTTCCTGATGCTCGGCGTGGGCCTGGCCTTGCCGTTCCTGCTGCTCGGCTTCGTCCCGCGCCTGGGCGCCTGGCTGCCGCGCCCCGGGGCATGGATGGACACCCTCAAGCAGGTGCTGGCCTTTCCCCTGTACCTGACCGCCGCCTGGTTGGCCTGGGTGCTGACCAACCAGCGCGGCGCCGATGCCGTCGGCCTGCTGCTGGTCGGCGCGGTGCTGCTGGGCCTGGCGTTGTGGTGGGTCGAACGCAGCCGACGGCGCGGGCTGGCCGCCCGGCTGGTGGCCGCGCTGCTGGTGATCCTCGCCATGCTGCCACTGGCGCTGATCCAGCGGGTCCCCAAACCGGCGTCCGCGGCCGCCCATGCGGCATCGGCAAACTTTGTCGCATACACTCCCGCGCGCCTCGCGCAACTGCGCCGCGAGGGTGTGCCTGTGCTGGTGGACATGACCGCCGACTGGTGCATCACCTGCAAGGCCAACGAACACCTGGTGCTCGACACGGACGCCTTTCGCGCCCTGCTCAAGCGCACCGGCGCGGTCTACATGAAGGGCGACTGGACCAACGAGGACCCGGCCATCAGCGCCTTCCTGAAACGCTGGCATTCTCCCGGGGTGCCGGTTTACGTGGTCTTCCCGAAAAATGGCGGTCCGGGCCGGAAACTGCCTACGGTGCTGACCATGGACACGGTGCGCAGCGCACTCGAAAAGGCCGCACGCTAGCGCCATGCGACGTCCGGGCCTGACCATCGTCCTGCTGGCGCTGTTCTCGGGGCTGGCGCTGCTGGTGGGCTGGAGCGCCGTGTACGGACCACCGCCACGCCTGGTGTCGCTACTCATGCACACCCGCCTGGGCGATCGCATGGCGCAGCATCTGTTGCGCGCCACGGCACCTGCCGCACCGGAAGGCGTTACGGTACTGGGCCCGGGAGACGCCATGCCCGACTGGACCCTGCCGGACAGTCACGGTCGCCCGCAGCCACTTGCGCAGTGGCACGGCAAGCGACTGCTGATCAACTTCTGGGCCACCTGGTGTCTTCCCTGTCTTGCGGAAATGCCGGCCCTGGCCGCCGCCCAGCGCGCCCATGCCGGCGGCGGGGTTCAGGTCATCGGCATCGCCATGGACGACCCGCAGGCGGTGCGCGCCTTCCTGCGCACGCACCCGCCGGCCTACCCGATCCTGCTGGGCCAGGCCCTGCGCCCGGACCCGCGCGTGGTCCTCGGCGACACCCGGCGCGCGCTACCGTTCAGCGTGCTGGTCGGCGCCGACGGTCGTATCATGCGTACCCGGCTGGGCGCGCTCGACAATGCCACCCTGGCACGTTGGTTACGCTGAACCGCGTCTGACCGCACACGAATATGTGACGCGAACATCAAAGAACGTCGCCGATCTGCAGCGAACTGGACTTTTCAATATCCTGCGCGCACACTTGCCCCTTACGCGCCCGCCACCCAACGACGGAGGAAACGCGTGGCCAAGATCCTGGTCCTGCACGGCCCCAACCTGAACCTGCTCGGTGTGCGCGAGCCGGCGATCTACGGCGCGCGAACCCTGGCCGAGATCAACGCGGAGCTGGCCGCACAGGCCGCCCGCGACGGGCATGAACTGGCCTGGTTCCAGTCCCATGCCGAACACGAACTCATCGCGCGCGTGCACCAGGCCCGGGACGAAGGCGTGGATCTCATATTGATCAACCCGGCGGCCTTCACCCATACCAGCGTGGCCCTGCGCGATGCGCTGGCCGCGGTCGCCATTGAATTCATCGAAGTGCACCTGTCCAACACCCATGCCCGCGAACCGTTTCGCCGGCATTCGTATTTTTCCGACCTGGCCATCGGCGTGATCGCGGGTTTCGGCCCCGACAGCTACCGGCTGGCGCTGGACGCCGCAATCGCGCGGCTTGCCCGGCACACCTGACCGTCCACCTGCTGACAAGGTTCATCCCATGGATCTGCGCAAGATCAAGAAACTTATCGACCTGCTCGAGGAATCCAACCTCTCCGAACTGGAAATCAAGGAGGGCGAGGAAGTCGTGCGTCTGTCGCGAATACCCGCGGGCAGCATGAGTGTAGCCGCTGCGCCGGCACCGGCTGCACCCGCCCAAGCCGCGCCCGCACCATCCCCCGCCGCGCCCGCAGCGGCATCGGCAGCGGCAGATACACCCTCCGGCAGCGACCTTCCCGCCGGCCACCTGGTCAAGGCCCCGATGGTGGGCACCTTCTACGCCGCATCCACACCCGGCGCGGAACCCTTCGTCAAGGTCGGCCAGAAGGTCAGCAAGGGCGAAACCCTGGGCATCATCGAAGCCATGAAGATGTTCAACCAGATCGAATCCGACGTGGACGGCACCGTGGCCGCCATCGTGGTCGATAACGGCCAGGCGGTGGAGTTCGACGAGCCGTTGTTCGTGATTGCCTGATAGGCCGGGAATCGGGAATGGGGATTCGGGACTCGTCACAACCGCCACGTCAACGACTGGAAATGTGGCATGACGCCATGGAACGCATTGTTTCGATCTACCGGATATGCGCCCGAGTTCCCGGACCCGAACGCATTCCATGGGCACAACACATGCGGCGAGCAGCAGTCAGCGTGCAATTGAATATCGCCAAAGGAGCAGCACGACGATCTTTGCAGCGATATCTGCGTTTCCGGTCGATCAATCGTGGCTCACTATCGGAACCGGACACCCGCCTTTCCATCGCCGAACAACCTGGTTACACCAGGCACGACGCCCAACGTGCAAATCTGCTCGACCTCGTGTTTGCCAAACACCATGGACTGACCAATTCTCTTCCGCCTGGGAAGTTCATGATGCCGCGCCAACCCTCTACCATGCCTTGCCCAAACCCGTATCCCGAATCCCGTATCCCGGACGCCCTATTCCCATGCTAGACAAAGTCGTCATCGCCAACCGCGGCGAAATCGCCCTGCGCATCCTGCGTGCCTGTCACACCCTGGGCATCAGGACCGTGGCCGTGCACTCGACCGCCGATCGCAACCTCAAGCATGTAGGCATGGCCGACGAGGCCATCTGCATCGGTCCGGGGCCGAGCGCGCAAAGCTACCTCAACATTCCGGCGATTATCGCGGCAGCCGAGATCACCGATGCCAACGCCATTCACCCCGGCTACGGTTTCCTGTCCGAAAATGCCGACTTCGCCGAACAGGTCGAACGCTCCGGATTCATCTTTATCGGACCCAAGGCCGACACCATCCGCCTGATGGGCGACAAGGTCGAGGCCATCAAGGCCATGAAGGCGGCCGGCGTGCCCTGTGTACCCGGGTCCGGCGGCCCGCTGGACGAGGATGTCGAGCGCAGCATGCGTATTGCACGCGAGATCGGCTACCCGGTCATCATCAAGGCCGCCGGCGGCGGCGGCGGCCGCGGCATGCGCGTGGTGCACACCGAGGCGCACCTGGGCAACGCCATCGCCACCACCCGCTCCGAGGCGCGCGCTGCGTTCGGCAACGAGCAGGTCTACATGGAGAAGTTCCTGGAGAACCCGCGCCATGTGGAAATCCAGGTGCTGGCTGATGGCCAGGGCAACGCGATCCACCTGGGCGAGCGCGACTGCTCGATGCAGCGGCGCCACCAGAAGGTGGTCGAGGAAGCCCCCGCGCCCGGTATCACCCCTGAGCTTCGCGCCGAGATCGGCAAGGTCTGCGTCGATGCCTGCAACCGCATCGGCTACCGAGGCGCGGGTACCTTCGAGTTCCTGTTCGAAGACGGGCGCTTCTATTTCATCGAGATGAACACCCGCATCCAGGTCGAACACCCGGTGACCGAGCTGATCACCGGCACCGATCTGGTGCGTGAACAACTGCTCATCGCCAGCGGCCAGCCGTTGTCGATCCGGCAGGAGGACATCCGCATCCATGGCCATGCCATCGAATGCCGCATCAATGCCGAGGATCCGGACACCTTCATGCCCAGCCCCGGCACCATCAAGCGCTACGAAGCCCCGGGCGGCCCCGGTGTGCGCGTGGACACCCACATCTACGACGGGTACAAGGTCCCGCCGACCTACGATTCGATGATCGGCAAACTGGTCGTGCACGGCCCCGACCGCGCCACAGCCCTTGCGCGCATGCGCATCGCGCTGTCGGAAATGGTCGTGGAAGGCATCAAGACCAATATACCGCTGCAACAGCGCATCATGGACGACGGCGGTTTCGTGCAGGGTGGGCAGAACATCCACTACCTGGAAAAACGCATCGCCGAACGCAAGGAGAAGGCGATCGGGATGGGCTGAAGCGCCGGACATGGGGAATGGAGAGTCGGAAATGGGTCGCCCTCGGCGACGCATTCGCCTCCCGCCCCATTCCCTATTCCCCAGTCTCCATTCCCCGCCCCGAAATGCCCTGGCTCGAACTTTCCCTGACCCTCGCCGCCGACCGCCAGCCCGCGTGCGAAGCCACGCTGGAAGAACTGGGCGCGCTGTCGGTCACCCTGCAGGATGCCGACGCCGAGACGCCGGACGAGCGTGCAATCTTCGAACCCGGACTCGACCAGACCCCGTTATGGCATCGCGTGGTGCTGACGGCTCTGTTCGAGCACGACGCCGACCGCGCCGGCATCGCCGCCGCGTTGTGCGCAACGATGCCGGGACTGTCGCCAGCGCAACTGGAGTTTCGCGACGTCGCCGACCAGGACTGGGAACGCGCCTGGATGGACCAGTTCAAGCCGATGCGTTTCGGTCGGCGGCTGTGGATCGTGCCGTGGAACGTGACGGACTTTGCCGAACCCCAGGCCACCGTGGTGCGCCTGGACCCGGGGCTGGCCTTCGGCACCGGCACGCATCCCACCACGGCCCTGTGCCTCGAATGGCTCGACGGCCTGGATCTGGAAGGCCGGCGGGTCACCGACTACGGCTGCGGTTCGGGGGTGCTGGCCATCGCCGCGCTGAAACTCGGCGCGGCGCATGCACTGGCCGTGGACAACGATCCCCAGGCACTGACGGCCACGCGCAGCAACGCCGCGCGCAACGGCGTGGACGCCCGCCTGGACGTCCATCTGCCCGGGGACGCACCATCAGCCCTCGCGGACGTGTTCGTGGCCAATATCCTCGCCGGCCCGCTGGCCGAACTGGGCGAGCGGTTCGCGCTCCTGACCGGACCCGGCGCACCGATGGCCTTGTCCGGCATCCTCGCCGGGCAAGAGCAGGAACTCGTGCAGCGTTACGAGCCCTGGTTCGAGGCGCTTGCCGTCACCCGCCGAGATGACTGGATCCGCATCGAGGGGCGCCGGCGCGGCTGAAGCCAGCCTGGCATACAATTGCCGGCATGTATGCCCAGTGCCCGGAATGCCTGACCGTCTTTTCCCTCGATGCCGCGACGGTCGCCCAGGCTCACGGCACGGTGGCCTGCGGCAAGTGCGGCGCCACCTTCAGCTGCCTGGCGACACTGGCCGAGGAACTGCCCGACGACACCTACGAAACCCTGCCACTGCACCCCACCAGCCCGGCCCCGCCGGTACTGATGATGAGCGTGGTGCGCGCCGAGGATTCGCCGCAGGCGCCGCTGTTCTCGCATGCACCGGACACCGCGCACGAACACGACCACCCCCACGAGCTTCCGTCCTTCGCCCGCCTGCAGCGGCTTTCGGGGCGCCCCGGACATACCCTGCGCTGGGTCCTGGCCTGTACCGCCCTGGCCCTGTTGCTCGGGGTGCAGCTGGTGTGGGCCGAACGCCGTCCGCTGCTGCGCAATGCCCAGTTCGGTCCGTGGCTGCGCTCGGCGTGCTCGATCCTGGGATGCCGCCTGCCGCTGGTGCCCGATCTGGCCAAATTGCAACTGGTATCGCGCGACGTGCGTCCGCACCCTTCGGTTCCGGGCGCGCTGATCATCAGCGCCACCATCCGCAACAATGCGCGCCATGCCCAGCCCTATCCGGTGGTCGACATCACCCTCTCCGATCTCGACGGCAACCGCGTGGCGATGCGGCGCTTTCGTCCCACCGATTACCTGGACGACCCTGCCGCCATCGCGCGCGGGCTGGCGCCCGGCGCCAGCGCCTCGCTGGTGTTCGAGGTCAGGGATCCCGGCAAGCGGGCCGTGGCCTTCGAATTCGGTTTCCAGTGACCGGAACCGTGTCGCATCGATGCACGCACTACAAATTTTCCAGCGCGACGAGTAGACTGGCCTTTCGTGATCGCAGCCCATGCGAAGAGGGAAAGTCTCTTTCCACGGCGCGAACGCAATCGACAAGATGCGGCGGGCCATCCCGACCGCACGCAACACGCCCGGGGGATGAAGCAAGTGAATGCCGTCCGTATGCCTGCTGTCGGCGCCGACACCACGTCGTGCGGCGTCAGCGCACTCAGCGAATGTGTCAGCCGTATGGTACGGCGCTATCTGCTCGATATCGGCGACACCCCCTGCGACGAGGGTCTGTACGCCCTGGTCATGCGCGAAGCCGAGGCACCGCTGCTGCGTGAAGTCATGGCCCACCACGACAACAACCAGAGCCGTGCCGCCGTCGCCCTCGGCATCAACCGCGCCACCCTGCGCAAGAAGCTGGCTGCCCACGGCCTGATCTGAAGTCCGGCGTCGCGTACACGACTGCCGTTATACTTGCGGTTTTCCCGCACGGGCCGACCCATGTTCGATACCTCCCTGACCCCGGTTCACCGCGCATTGCTCAGCGTGTCGGACAAGCACGGCCTGGCCGAACTGGCGAGCGGGCTGGACAAGCTGGGCGTGGAACTGGTCTCCACCGGCGGCAGTGCGCGCGCCCTGCGCGAGGCACACCTGCCGGTACGTGAAGTGAGCGAAGTCACCGGCTTTCCGGAAATCATGGACGGGCGTGTCAAGACGTTGCACCCGCGCATCCATGGCGGCCTGCTCGGGCGCCGCCGGGTCGACGACAATGTCATGCACGAGCACGGGATCGAACCGATCGACCTGCTGGTGGTGAACCTGTATCCCTTCGCCAGCACGGTGGCGCGACCGGACTGCACGCTCGACGAGGCCGTGGAAAACATCGACATCGGCGGGCCGGCCATGCTGCGCGCCGCGGCCAAAAATCACGACCGTGTGCTGGTGGTGGTCGACCCTTCCGATTACGCCGAAGTCATCCAGACCCTGCACGAACACGGCGGCACCAGCATCGCCCTGCGCCGCCGCCTGGCCGCCAAGGCTTTTGCCCATGCCGCGCACTACGACGGCATGATCGCCGACTGGCTGGGACGGCAGACCGAAGAGCAGGCCGGCACCTCGTTTGCCCCGACGCTGCATCTGGCGCTGCGGCGCCGCCAGTCGCTGCGCTACGGCGAGAACCCGCATCAGGGCGGCGCGTTGTATGTGGAGGAACAGGCTCCTGCGGAGGGCATCGTTGCCACCGCCACGGTCCTGGCCGGCAAGGAATTGTCCTACAACAACCTGGCCGATGCCGATGCCGCGCTGGAATGCGTCAAGGCGTTCCGGCACGTGCCTGCCTGCGTCATCGTCAAGCACGCCAATCCGTGCGGCGTGGCCCTCGGCAGCGACATCGCCGACGCCTACCAACGCGCCCATGCCTGTGACCCGACCTCGGCATTCGGCGGCATCATTGCCTTCAACCGGCCACTGGATGCTGCCACTGCACGCATGATTGTTGAGCGGCAGTTCGTCGAAGTGGTGCTGGCACCCAGCGTGTCGCCGGACGCACTGGACGCCTTTGCCGGCAAGCCGAACGTACGTGTCATCGCCACCGGCGCGTGGCCGGAATCTGCGCCATCGACGCTCGACTACAAGCGCATTGCCGGCGGCCTGCTGGTGCAGGACACCGACCGCGACACCCTGCTTGCGGACGACCTGAAAGTCGTCAGCACGCGCGTGCCCGACACCGAGGAACTGCGCGACCTGCTGTTTGCCTGGCACGTGGCCATGTTCGTCAAGTCCAATGCCATCGTGTACGCACGTGAAGGCCGGACCATCGGCATCGGCGCCGGCCAGATGAGCCGCGTCGACAGCGCACGGATCGCTGTCATGAAAGCCGCCGAGGCTGGTCTGGAGGTGGCAGGCAGCGTGATGGCGTCCGATGCCTTCTTTCCCTTCCGTGACGGACTGGACACCGCTGCCGGGGCCGGTATCCGCGCGGTGATCCAGCCCGGTGGTTCACGCCGCGACGAGGAAGTCATCGCCGCCGCCGACGAACATGACATGGCGATGGTCTTCACCGGCATGCGCCACTTCAGGCACTAGGGTCCGCCGAACACGACCGCGCGCGCCCGGGAATGGCAGGCACTGGACAGGCGATCAACCCGAGAACTGCCCGGACAACACGTCTCGACTAGTTGCCGTTGTCGGAGTGTTTGCTCGATCCGCCCCACTTGTAGATCGTGTAGAACACCGGGTTGACCGGCGGCTGCCCGGCCTTCGGCATCAGCTCGCCTTGCGAATTGGTCATGTAGGTCTGCGGTACGCCGTGCTCGGGGATCACGTGGATCATGTAGAGCCTGCCGTTGATGCGGTATTCCTCGACCTTGTCCTTGCCGATCGTGCGGATGTCCACCGTGGGCGGTGGCTCGCCGCGGGCATCCTTCGCGGCCCGTTCAACCACCGATGACGGAAGACCGTCCTTTTCCCCGAAGCTGGTCCGTGCATGGCGCACCTGTGCGCTACTGGCCGCTGCAGGCTTCACGCCGGGGTCATGCATGCCCGGTGGGGGCGGTACCGGTACCCTGGAATCCTGGCCATGGGCCTGCCCACTGAACGGAAGCACAAGACCCATGGCCATCAGCAGATATCGTGAATTGGAGCGTCGCATGCTGCACCTCCGGAACGGGATTTCAGCATAACAGCGCCGGCTCCGTACGCCCATCGGAAACCGAACGACCGGCGCACATGCGAGAATCGGGGGCATGGCCACCCTGATTCTCATCGACGGTTCCTCTTACCTTTATCGTGCCTTCCACGCTTTGCCACCCTTGAGCAATGCCGAAGGCGAACCCACCGGCGCACTGTTCGGCGTGGTCAACATGCTGCGCGCCACCCTCAAGGCCGGCGCCGACTACGTCGCCTTCGTGCAGGACGCCCCCGGACCGACCTTCCGGGATGCACTGTACGCGGACTACAAGGCCAACCGCCCGCCGATGCCCGACGATCTGCGCAGCCAGGTCGAGCCGATGCTGGCCATCGTCGAGGCCCAGGGATTCCCGATCCTGCGCGTGCCCGGCGTGGAGGCAGACGATGTCATCGGCACCCTCGCCCGGCAGGCGGCGGCCAGCGGCATCGACGTGGTCATCTCCACCGGCGACAAGGACTTCGCCCAACTGGTCGATGCGCACATCACCCTGGTCAACACCATGACCAGCACCCACACCGACGTCGCCGGCGTGAAGGAAAAGTACGGCGTGCCGCCGGAACGCATCGTCGACTTCCTGGCACTGACCGGGGACAAGGTCGACAACGTGCCGGGCGTGGACAAGTGCGGACCCAAGACGGCTGCCAAGTGGCTGGCGACCTACGGCTCGCTGGATGGGCTGATGGCACATGCCGCCGAGGTCGGCGGAAAGATCGGGGATAACCTTCGTGCGGCGCTGGATCACCTGCCCCTCTCGCGCGAACTGGTCACCATCAGGACCGATGTCGAACTTGACGTCGGCCCCACCGACCTGGCCCTGCGCGAGCCCGATGCCGAACGCCTGCGCACGCTGTATACGCGCTACGAATTCAGGTCGGCACTGAAGGATCTGGAGGACGGCACGGGAAACAAGCCCGCGCCCGGACCCACGCGCGACCCCGCCGCCATCACCCTGCGCAATGCCGCAGCGCAAACTTGCGCGGTTGGCGCCGCCGCGCCGGGACACTATGAACTGGTCACCACCCGCGAGGCACTCAAGGCCTGGGTCGAGCGCATCGAAACCGCCGAGCTGGTCGCCTTCGACACCGAGACCACCTCGCTCGATGCCCTGCGCGCACGCATCGTCGGCGTGTCCCTGTCCGTCGAACCGGGTACCGCCGCATACATCCCCGTGGCGCATGACTATCCGGGGGTGCCCGCGCAACTGGATCGGGATACGGTGCTCGATGCGCTCAGGCCCGTGCTCGAGGACCCGCGGCGTCCCAAACTCGCCCAGCACGGTAAGTACGACATCAACGTGCTGGCCGGGCATGGCATCGATGTGCGAGGCCTGGCGCACGACAGCATGCTCGAGTCCTACGTGTGGAATGCCACCGCCACGCGCCACGACATGGATTCGCTGGCTGCGCGCTACCTGGGCTACACCACGGTCAAGTACAGCGACGTGGCCGGCAAGGGCGCCAAACAGATCGGTTTCGCCGAAGTCGACCTGGACACCGCCTGTCGCTATGCCGCCGAAGATGCCGACATCACCCTGCGCCTGCACCACGCGCTGTGGCCCAGGCTCGAGACCGAACCCGGCCTGAAGTCGGTCTACACCGACATCGAGATGCCGCTGGTGCCGGTGCTGGCGCGCATGGAAAAGCGCGGCGTGCTGATCGACGTGGACAACCTCAAGCACCAGAGCCAGGCGCTGGGCAAGCGCATGGTCGAGATCCAGCAGCAGGCCTACGAACACGCCGGCCAGGAGTTCAACCTCGATTCGCCCAAGCAGCTGCAGGTGATCCTGTTCGACAAACTGGGCCTGCCGGTGAAGGTGAAAACACCCAAGGGGGCACCCTCGACCAACGAGGAGGCCCTGGAGGCGATCGCCGGGGACCATCCGCTGCCGCGCCTGATCCTCGATTACCGCAGCCTGGCCAAATTGCGCTCGACCTATACCGACAAGCTGGCGCAGATGGTCCATCCCGGGACCGGTCGCGTGCACACCAGCTACCACCAGGCCGTGGCGGCGACCGGGCGACTGTCCTCGTCCGATCCCAACCTGCAGAACATCCCGGTGCGCACCGAGGAGGGCCGGCGTATCCGCCAGGCCTTCATCGCCCCGGAGGGGTGGAAAGTGATGGCCGCCGACTACTCGCAGATCGAGCTGCGCATCATGGCCCACCTGTCCGGCGACGAGGGTCTGCTGGCGGCCTTCCGCGAGGGCGCCGACATCCACCGCGCCACGGCGGCGGAAGTTTTCGATGTGAAACCCGATGACGTCGACAGCAACCAGCGGCGCGCCGCCAAGGCCATCAATTTCGGCCTGATGTACGGCATGAGCGCTTTCGGCCTGGCGCGGCAACTGGGCATCGACCGCGGCGAGGCCGCCGACTACATCGCCCGCTATTTTGCAAGGTATCCCGGGGTGCGCGACTTCATGGACCGCACGCGCGAGCAGGCCCACCAGAACGGTTTCGTTGAAACCCTGTTCGGGCGACGCCTGTACCTGGACAACCTCAAGTCCCGCAACCAGGCGCTGCGAGCCGGCGCCGAGCGCGCGGCCATCAATGCACCGATGCAGGGCACCGCCGCCGACATCATCAAGCGGGCGATGCTGGACGTCGATCACTGGCTGGTCGGGCGCGACGATGCCGCGATGCTGATGCAGGTACACGACGAACTGGTGTTCGAGGTGCGCGCCGATGCCATCGATGCCATCCGTCAGGGCGTGACCGAGCACATGCAGGGCGCGGCGGAACTGGCGGTGCCGCTGATCGTCGATGTGGGTGTGGGCGACAACTGGGACGAGGCCCACTGACCGCTGCGGACAATGCGTTGCTTACCTGCAAGGTATTGATTGTACTGTAAATGAATGCATGCTAAATGCGTCCCTGAAGGCCGTGCAACTTTTGCCGACACGGGTTTTCCAATGCACTGAACGCACGCAATGGCGTTCGCTCACTCACCTCCCTGAGTGAACCCCGAGACAGGTGCCCTACCCCTGGCCCTGTTCTCTCCCCGGGAGTTCTCCCCCTGACTCCCGGGGATTTTTATGTCCGGGTTTCACCCCTGCGCTCACAACCGAGGACAACGGGCGGATGGCATGGTTATCATCGGGGCTCCCTTCTGGCTGGAGTTCCAAGGCATGCGCATCGCACTGATGGTCATCGGTATCCTGCTGCTGGTGGCAGGCATCTACCTGGCATACGGGCACGGCTCGTACTCCAGCACGCAAACGCTGGCACAGGTCGGCTCGCATGTACTGAAGGTCACCGAGCAGAAGAGCTTCCCCCGCTGGATCGGCTACGCCGGCATGGCGGTTGGCGCGGTACTGGTGCTGGCGGGCCTGTTGCGCGGCAAGCGCTGAGCACCGCGATCGACTGACGCCGACGTCCCCAGCGCTGCCGCTACAATGCAGCGATGGATGTCTCGCACCTGCTCGATGATCTCAATGCCGCCCAGCGCGAGGCGGTCAGCGCCCCGCCCGGGCATTACCTGGTGCTGGCCGGCGCCGGCTCCGGCAAGACCCGTGTCCTGACCCGGCGCATCGCCTGGCTGGCCGAGGTCGAACGCGCCTCGCCCTGGTCGATCCTGGCCGTGACCTTCACCAACAAGGCCTCCGGCGAGATGCGCGCGCGCCTGGACAGCCTGATGCCGCAAGGCACACGCGGACTGACCACAGGCACCTTCCACGGTATCGCCCATCGCCTGCTGCGCCGGCACTGGAAGCAGGCCGGCCTGCCCGAAACCTTCCAGATCCTCGATGCCGACGACCAGCAGCGGCTGGTCAAGCGGGTGGTGGCCGGACTGGGGCTGGACGAGGCACGCTTCCCACCCCGTCAGGCCGCCTGGCAGATTGCCCACTGGAAGGACGAGGGCAAGCGCGCGGACGCCATCGAGCATCGCGACCACCCGCCCACACGCACCCTGCTGGAAATCTATGCCGCCTACGAGGCCGCCTGCCGTCGCGCCGGACTGGTCGACTTCGGCGAACTGCTGCTGCGTGCGCACGAACTGTGGTTGCAGCACCCGGACATCCTCGCGCACTACCGCGAACGCTGGCGCCACGTGCTGGTGGACGAATTCCAGGACACCAATGCGTTGCAGTATGCGTGGATTCGAGTGCTTGCGGGTTCGGGACCCGGGACTCGGGACTCCGAAGAGCCGGGACTCGGGACTCGGGACTCTGAAGAGCCGGGACTCGGGACTCGGGACTCGGGGCTCGGAAAAGCCGGTCCTGCCGCGCTACCCACCCACGCGAACATCCCGGCCACCGGCGCCTCCCCCGACAACGCGCAGAACGCCAATCCGCGATCCCCGAGTCCCGAGTCCCGAGTCCCGAGTCCCGACCTCCCCGGCCAGATCTTCGCGGTCGGTGACGACGACCAGTCCATCTACGGCTGGCGCGGTGCCCGGGTCGAGAACATGCAGCAGTTCCTCAGCGACTTCCCCGGCGCCAGAACCATTCGCCTGGAACAGAACTACCGTTCCAGTGCCAACATCCTCAATGCTGCCAATGCCATCATTGCGCGCAACGGCGAGCGGCTGGGGAAGAACCTGTGGACTGCCGACGGCGACGGCGAACGCATCGCACTGTATGCCGCCTACAACGAGCAGGATGAGGCGCGCTTCGTGGTCGAACGCATCCTCGAGCACATCGAAGACGGTGGCAGCGGAAGCGACTGCGCAATCCTGTATCGCTCCAACGCGCAATCACGCAATTTCGAGGAACAACTGATCCGCCACGATCTGCCGTACCGGGTCTACGGCGGGCAGCGCTTCTTCGAACGCGCGGAAATACGCAACGCCCTGGCCTACCTGCGCCTGGCGGCCAACCGTCTGGACGACGCAGCCTTCGAACGCGCCGTGAACACACCACCGCGAGGCATCGGCGCGCGGACACTGGACCTGCTGCGCCGACGCGCACGCAGCGAGAACCTGTCGATGTGGGACGCCGCACTGGCGGAACTGACCGATACGCAACTGGCCGCACGCGCCAGGAATGCGGTCAAGGGTTTCATCGAACTGATCGATGGCATGGCCCGCACATTCCGGCATGCCGGCGCGGACGGTGATGCCGAGTCCGCTGCCTCGCATGCCGGTCTCACCCTGTCCGAGCAGGTCGAACACGCCATCGAACACAGCGGCCTGCGCGCCTTCCACGAACGCGACGACGGTCGCGGCAGCGCCGAATCACGGCTGGAGAACCTGGACGAACTGGTCAATGTGGCCAGCCGCTTCCAGCCCTCCCCGGAGGACCAGGAAGCCGGACTGTCGGACATGGCCGCCTTCCTCGCCCATGCCGCGCTGGAAGCCGGCGAAGGCCAGGGCGAGAGCGGCGAGGACTGTGTGCAACTGATGACGCTGCACTCGGCCAAGGGTCTGGAATTTCCGCAGGTGTTCCTGGTCGGCATGGAGGAAGGCCTGTTCCCCAGCCAGCGCTCGGTCGAACAGGAAGACCGCCTGGAGGAAGAACGCCGCCTGGCCTACGTCGGCATCACCCGCGCGCGCGAAAAGCTGGTGCTGTGTCATGCCGAGTCGCGCCGCCTGCATGGCACCGAGACCCTGGCGCGTCCTTCGCGCTTTCTCGCCGAACTGCCGCCCGAGCTGCTCGATGAAGTGCGCCCGCGGGTGCAGGTCAGTCGACCGCTGGCAGCGCGTCCGTTCGCCGCCGCCACGCTCGGCGCATCATCATCGCCGATCAGGCTTGGCCAGGCCGTGCGCCACCCCAGTTTCGGCGAAGGCGTGGTGGTCAGCGCCGAAGGCGACGGTGCATATACCCGCGTGCAGGTGAATTTCGCCGACGCCGGCAGCAAATGGCTGGTACTGGCCTATGCCAATCTCGAACCGCTTCAGCCCCGGCGATGACCGTGGGGCGGGCACGGGCCGCCGGGACTCCCGCAAGCACCATGTCCGTAGGGCGGACACTGTCCGCCGTTTTCCCGGCATTGCGCCATGGCGGACGGTGCCCGCCCTACGCTGAGGTTATCGTTGATATCGCCGTACGTCGTGGGGCGGGCACGGCCGCCGGGACTCCCGCAAGCACCATGTCCGTAGGGCGGACACTGTCCGCCGTTTTCCCGGCATTGCGCCATGGCGGACGGTGCCCGCCCTACGCTGAGGTTATCGTTGATATCGCCGTACGCCGTGGGGCGGATACGGGCCGCCGGGACTCCCGCAAGCACCATGTCCGTAGGGCGGACACTGTCCGCCGTTTTCCCGGTATTGCGCCATGGCGGACGGTGCCCGCACTACGCCTGGGGTTATCGTTGATATCGCCGTACGCGGTGGGGCGGATACGGGCCGCCGGGACCCCCGCAAGCACCATGTCCGTAGGGCGGACACTGTCCGCCGTTTCCCCGGTATTGCGCCATGGCGGACGGTGCCCGCCCTACGCTTGGGGTTATCGTTGATATCGCCGTACGCGGTGGGGCGGATGCAGGGCGCGCAGGGTTTGGGGTCAGGCTGAATCGTCGTCGGGAAGCTGCGGCACGCCGTGGGCATTGCGCTTTTCGGGGTCGATGCGTACCGCGCCCTCGCGCGGCCTGGCTCCACCCGGTAGCGCCTCGACCGGTTCGCCGCGGGTCAGGCGCAGGGCGTTGCGGTAGCACTGCTGGGCCAGCACCGCGTTGCCCTGCCCGGCGTAGGCCTCGCCCATCGCCTCCCAGATGTCCACGGTCGGCTCCAGGGACAACGCGCGGGACAGGTACTGGCGGGCCTTGCCCCACAGTTCGATGCGCACGCACATGCGGCCCAACGCGGTCAGCAACACTGCATCGCCTGGATGGGCATCGAGCCAGCCTTCGGCGCGGTGCAACCGGGTTTCCAGGTCCTCGCCCTGCATGCGTCCGTACACCGCCACCAGCTGCGGCGACCATTGACGCCGCAGCGCCGATTCGATCTCGTCCATCGCCGGCAGCGGACGGCCGAAGGCCGCCACGCGTGCGGCATACACCGCCACCAGGTCCGGTGAACGACGTTGCGCACGGCTGAATTCGCCCCACAGGGCATGCAGGGCATCGATGCCCGGCGCCTCGCGCAAGGCCTGCACCAGGACCCGCTGCTGCAGTGCCGTGAATGCCTCGGTATCGAGTACTCCGCTGCGACGCAACGGTTCCAGCCCCCCACGAGCACGGCTCATGTCATCGCAGGCCAGGGCCGCGTGGATCAGCTCCAGCCAGCCGCCGGGCGGCAGTGTCCCGGCATCGGCCTGCGGACTCAGCAACGACAACGCCTCCGCGTTGCGACCCTCTTCGCGCAACAGGCGCGCACGCAGGACCCGGGCCGCCTGCGGTGCGCTCTGGGTTGCTTCGTCCAGGGCCTCCAGTGCCCGCTTGTGGTCGCCGCGCGCATGCGCGGCCCGGGCCGCCGCCAGCAATGCAGGTACGCGCTGCGGCACATGCCTTGCTGCGCGCGTGAGATCGCGCTCGGCCTCGCCGAAACGACCCTCGGCCATGGCCACAATACCGTCATGGAATGCCTGCCGGCTGCGCCTGCGCTGGCGCCGGGTGACGGCACCGAAAGGCCAGCGCAGCACCCACCAGGCCAGGCTCGCCAGCCCCCAGAACAGCAGCAGCAGAACGATGGCCGTGACCAGAGTGGTCTGCACCCGCCAGCCGCGCAGGTGGATCACCACCTGCCCCGGATCGGCGGCCACCCAGTGCCAGCCGTATGCCGCCAGCGCGGCCAGTGCGACCAAAAGCAGGACCCAGCGCCAAAGCCTCATGGGCGACCGCCTTCCGGCGTGGACGTCGTGGCCGGCGTGGCCGGTCCGCTGGCTTCATGGATCACGCGCAGGTTGTGCAGCTGGGTCCACGCCGCGCCCAGCTGCGGTGCCGGCGGTGTCGGCTGTTTGCGCATCCGGTCCAGTTGCGCGCGCATCCGGCGCACGGCCGGGTCTTCCGGATCGAATGCGCGCTCCAGCCGTGTCTGCGCCCGATCCAGCGCCTGCCGGTAACCCGGTCCATCCCAGGCCAGCAAGGCGGACTGGGCCTGTGCCAGGTCCAGCGTCAGCAGGTCGCGCGCCAGGGCCCGGCGCGCCGGGGTGTAGGCATCCTCACGCTGAACCTGCACCAGTCCCGAAAACGCCTGCCGCACACGGCCCCAGAAACCGTGTCCGGGCGTTGCCGGGAGTGAAGCTGCCGGGCGCAGCGGCAAGGATGCCGACTCCGCGCGCATGTGCGACAGGGCATCCAGATCCTGGCGACGCTGCTCGGGATGCGTGGCCGCCAGTGCCTTGCGTTCTTCCGCCAAAGTCTGGCGGACAGCGGCATAGGCCGGATCCTCGACCTGCGCCAACACGTGGTCGGCCTGCTGCAGTGCGCGCAGGGTGCCTTCGGTGTCATGGAACAGCGCATAGCGTTCGCCGGCCATCTGCAGCAGCATGCCGGCCTCGTCCAGGCGCACGGTGTCACGCCCCGACTGCTCGCGCGCGGTCAGTCCGGCCACGGCATTTTCCAGGCTGCGGCTGCGATCGGACAGACCCTGCACCTGCACCCCCAGGGACTGGGACTGCTGCTGCGCGATCTGCACCTGTTGCTGCAGCGACTGCATGCCAGACTGCTGTGCATCGATCCCGGCCCGCATCGCATCCACGCGCTGCTGCAACGAGGTCAGGATACGGTTGTCACGTTCGCCGCCCTGATGCTGCAGCCAGGCACGCCAACTGCCGTAACCGGCCAGCAAAAGCGCCACCAGGGCCAGCACCACGGCCAGACCGGCCAGGCCAATCCCGCGCCGCGCAGGCCTGGCGGAGGACGGGCTTGCCGATTTGCCGGCGCCTTTGTCCGGAGCCGGCGCCGAGGAGGAGGAATCGTGTTCGGATGCGCTCATGCGCCCATGCTAGCCCGAGTGCGGCGTGACGGCCATAGAGCAGCTTGCCGCTTCGTGCACGGCCTGCATCCCGGCGTCCACGAGGTCCGCCGGTGCAGCCGATGCGGCGCGCACGATGCGCTCGCACCCGGCCTGCCGCACATGGTCCGCAAGGCGCTCGCTGCTGACCACCATGCGACAGGACAGCAGGCGCTGGCGCGCAGGGGCCTCCAGCGCAGCCAGCAAGTGGTCAAGCGCCTGCGCACTGCTCAACAGGACCAGCGCATCCGGCGTCAGTGCCTGCACCATGGCCTGATGGCGACGTGTCAGGCGCGGCGGGACGCGCCGGTAGACATCGGCACGCACGATGTGGGCGCCCAGCCTTGCCAGCGCGCGCTCCATGATGTCGCGACCGCCCGGTGCGGTGACCAGGCCAATGCGCATGCCATCTACCTGTTGCAGCCAGGGATGCGTCAGCAGGCCTTCGCTGCGTTCATGGCCGGCCGGCGGCGATTGCACGCCTGTGCATCCGGCACGCCACAGGACATCGCGGGTACCGCGGCCCACGGCCAGCACGCGTGCCGCTGAATCCAGCGGCGCCAGCGCGATGGCGTGTCGCACCGCCGCCGGACTGGTGAACAGCAGAAGTTCGCACCCCTGCGCCGCCTGCCAGGCAGCGCGCGCCGCTTCGGCCGGCATCGCACGCAGGGACAGGCCGGGCAGGCGGCGTGGTATGCCACCCATCGCGCGTACCCGCCGTACCAGCGGCCCGGCGCTGTCGACAGGGCGGGTGATCACGACCTCGATGCCGGTCAACGGAGCAGAAGGACAAGACATGCCCCGATGCTACCCGCACTCGCGCCGTAAACGCAGCACACCTTCCGGCTTGCGCAGCATCTCCCCGGTCAAGCAGCAGGCAGGATTCGTCCTTTATGATGCCCTTCGACCCTGGATTGCGGATGACCCCGGCTGATGACCGAACCTGTTGACCTTCCTGCCCCGGCGCGTGCGCTCGAACGTTTCATGCTTGAAAACATCGCCCCGGTCCGCGCCATGCAGCTGCGCATCCTCGCCCATGACACGGGACATCTGCTGCTGGGTGCGCCGCTCGCTGCCCACGTCAACGACAAGGGCTGCGCGTTCGGCGGCAGCCTGACCAGCCTGATGACCCTGGCCGGCTGGGCGCTGGTCGAGTTGATGCTTCGCGAGCACGGCCACGACTGCGACGTGTTCGTCGCCGATTCACACGTGCGCTACCTCAAGCCGGTATGGGAGGACCTGCGTGCGGAGGCACAACTGGACCCTGAGGCCGACTGTGCAGCCTTCCTGGACACCCTGGCATCGCGAGGCCGGGCGCGCATCTCGGTGCCATGCCGTATCCTGACCGGCGATGGCGTGGCCGCGACGCTGGAGGCGCGTTTTGCCGCGCGGCTGCGCACGCAGGACGCACATGCGGCACAATCGCAGCAACCGACTGCCGGAGACACGTGACCCATGGGCCACCGCCGCACGTTCCTCGCCGCCTCTGCGCTGGCGCTGCTGATGATCCTTGCCGGATGCGCCACCGACCGTCGCGATCGGAGCCTGCAAACCACGCTGACCGCATACGCCGCCACGGTGCGCTGGGGTACGTTTGCCCAGGCGGTGTCCTTCCTCGACCCGGCCTACCGCAACGCGCATCCGCTCAGCGACCTGGACATGGCGCGCTACCGGCAGGTGCGCGTCAGCGAATACGATGCCGGCAACGGCCCGGTCCCCGTCGGGAAATACAAGGTCAAGCAGGTGGTGCGCATCGGCCTGATCAACGTGCACACCCAGACCGAGCGCACCATCATCGACCGCCAGACCTGGCGCTATGACCCCGACACCCGGCACTGGTGGCTGACCAGCGGCCTGCCCGACATCACGCCGTCCCAGTGAACATCCTTTGCGCTGCGTCCGGCACTACCGGATAATGCACCGCTGCCTTCCGGCGCATCGACGCCCGCACGGACCCTTTCATGAGTGATTTTTTCCACAAGTTGCCCGAATTCGTCGGCAACCACCCCTGGCTCAGCGCGTTGTTCGCGATCCTGGTGGTGGCGCTGATCGTCGGCGAGATCCTGCGCCTCGCGCAGAAATTCAAGTCGATCAACCCGTCCGAAGTGACCCTGCTGATCAACCGCGAGAACGCGCTGGTGGTGGATATATCGCCCCATGCCAACTTCGAGCAGGGCCACATCCCCGGCTCGCGCCATGTCGCCATGAGCCAGTTCGATCCGGAAAACAAGAATCTTGCCAAGGCCCGGGACCTGCCCATCGTGGTGGTCTGCAGGACCGGCCAGACCGCGAAGGGCGCCGCACAGCGGCTGGTCAAGGCCGGTTTCACGCGCGTGCACATCCTGCATGGCGGCATGCATTCCTGGCGCCAGGCCAACATGCCGATGGCCACCGGAAAGCGCTGAGCCCTGTGCGCTACATGCCGTGGATCCCGGCGCGCGCATCGAGTATGCGCGCCAGCACCTCGGGCGCGTAATCGAACGAGTCGTAGTACAGGCGGGCCTCGGGCAGCCCTGCCTCGACGAACGTGCGCCGTCCGGCATCGATCAGGGCCGGCGGCCCGCACATGTAGACATCGTGGCCGGAAAGGTCGGGAAAATCCTCCAGCACCGCCTCATGCACCAGCCCGCACCGGGTGCCGGCACGTTCGGCCTCCATGGCATCGGAAATCACGGGGTGAAAATCCAGCGTCGGCACCACGGCAGCCCAGCGTTCGGGCAATGGCCGCAGGTACAGGTCGGCGTCAGTGCGCGCGCCCCAGTACAGATGCATCGGCCGCCGTGCACCCAGGTGCAGGAAATGCTCAATGATCGCCTTGACCGGGGCAAAACCGGTACCCCCGGCCACCAGTACCATCGGCCGCTCCGAATCCTCGCGTGGCACGAAGGTGCCGAACGGCCCTTCCACCCGCAGCGTGTCTCCGATCGCCAGGCCGTCGAACACCCAGGAGGTGAACCCGCCGCCGGCGACATGACGCACATGCACTTCCAGTTCGCTGCCTTCGTGCGGTGCGCGTGCCAGGGAAAAGGCGCGGCGCTTGCTGTCCTCGAGCAGCACCTCGACATACTGGCCCGGCAACCAGCGCATGCGCGCGCCGGCGACCGGCTGCAGCTGCAGGCGCATGACGTCCGGGGCCAGGCGATCGCGGGCACTGACGCGTACCGAGATCTGCTGCCGCGGCATGTCCTCGACCGAAGCCACCTCGCGCACTTCCAGCAGCAGGTCAGTCAGCGGCACCGCCTGGCACAGCAAAGCGGCATGGCGTGCCTGCTCGGCGGCGTTCAGCGCCGAAGGCGGGTTGTGCGGATAATGGCAGCGACCTTCCAGCACGATAGCCTTGCAACTGCCACACAATCCGGCCCGGCACGAATACGACAGGGCCAGGCCGGCGCGTTGCGCGGCTTGCAGTACGGTCTCCCCGTCCTCGACGGCAAAACGATGGCCACTGGCCTTGAGGGTGACGATATGCGGCACGGGAATCCCAGCAATGCGAATACGTGCATTGTCGCCAATCCGGCCGGTGCGCGACAATGCGCATTGTTTCCGAACCCCAGGCAGCCATGACCGTGTGGACGCAACAACCTGACCTGGACCGGCTCAACGGCTGGAACGAAAACACCCTGATGCAGCGCCTGGGCATCCGCTTCACCGAAGTGGGCGAAGACTTTCTGCGCGGCACCATGCCGGTCGATGCACGCACCCACCAGCCGTACGGCATCCTGCATGGCGGCGCCTCGGTGGCACTGGCCGAAACCCTGGGCAGCAGCGCGGCGATGCACTGCATCGATACCGACGCCTTCGTCACCGTGGGCCTGGACATCAATGCCAACCACGTGCGTGCCGTGCGCAGCGGCACTGTCACGGGAACCGCACGGGCCCTGCACATCGGCCGCAGCACGCAGGTATGGGAGATCCGGATCGAGGACGAGAACGGGCACCTGGTGTGCGTGGCGCGCCTGACCATGGCCGTGGTGCCGCGCCGCGCGATCGGCTCCTGAAGCCGATGTGCGACCCGGATCACACCCCCTATACCGGCCTGACGCCCGATTGCGTGCTCGATGCCGTCGACGCCACGGGACTGCGCAGCAACGGCCGCCTGCTGGCACTCAACAGCTACGAAAACCGCGTCTACCAGATCGGGCTCGAGGACGGTGACTTCGTGGTGGCGAAGTTCTACCGCCCCGGTCGCTGGAGCGACGCGACCATCGCCGAGGAGCATGAGTTCAGCCAGCAACTGGCCGATGCCGAGCTGCCGGTGGTGGCGCCGCTGCGCCTGGACGGTCGCAGCCTGCTGCAGCACGCCGGTTTCCGTTATGCCCTTTATCCGCGTCGCGGCGGTCGCGCCCCCGAGCTGGAATCGGACGACCACCTGGCCTGGATGGGTCGCCTGCTGGGTCGCATGCACGGCATCGGCGCGCGCCACCCGTTCCGCCATCGCCCCGGCTTCGACCGCGAGGCGATGATCGAGGCGCCGGCGCGCGCGGCACTCGCCTCCGGTCTGATTCCCGGCCATTTGCAAACGCCCTACCGCGACGCGGTAGCTCGCCTCGATGCCGCCGTTGCCGAGCGTTTCGCGGCGGCCGGACCGCAGCGCACCCTGCGCCTGCATGGCGACTGTCATCCCGGCAACATCCTGTGGACCGACGCCGGCCCGCACTTCGTCGACCTCGACGACGCGCGCAACGGGCCGGCCATGCAGGACCTGTGGATGCTGGCCCAGGATGCGCACGGCCTGGATGCACTGCTGGAAGGCTATGCCCAGTTCGCCGACCTTGAACCCGGCGCACTCGCCTTGATTCCCGCCCTGCGCGCCATGCGCCTGGCCCATCACGGCGGCTGGATCGCGCAACGCTGGCGCGACCCGGCATTTCCCGCCGCCTTTCCCTACGCTGCCCAAGCGCGCTGGTGGCAGGAGCACATCGACGATCTGGGCGAAGCCACCGCTGCGATGACCTGAGGCACGGCGGACGATGCCCGCCCTACACCCTCCTCCGCGCATGCCGTAGGGCGGACACGGTCCGCCGAAACACCTTGCGCCAGGCATCCCGCCACGGCGGACGATGCCCGCCCTACCCCCTCCTCCGCGCATGTCGTAGGGCGGACACGGTCCGCCGAAACACCTTGCGCCAGGCATCCGGCCATGGCGGACGATGCCCGCCCTACCCCCTCCTCCGCGCATGTCGTAGGGCGGACACGGTCCGCCGAAACACCTTGCGCCAGGCATCCGGCCATGGCGGACGATGCCCGCCCTACCCCTCCTCCGCGCAGGCCGTAGGGCGGACACGGTCCGCCGAAACACCTTGCGCCAGGCATCCCGCCATGGCGGACGGTGCCCGCCCTACCCCTCCTCCGCGCAGGCCGTAGGGCGGACACGGTCCGCCGGAAACCTTGCGGCGGGCATCCGGCCACGGCGGACGGTGCCCGCCCTACCCCTCCTTCGCGCAGGCCGTAGGGCGGACACGGTCCGCCGGAAACCCTACTCGCCGACCGAACATTGCGGTTCTTCCGGAACCTGGCCTCCCCAATCCAGCGGGTACCATCCGCGTTCAACACATCGGTGAAAACTGGAATACGGCCAATCAGCCACATGGCTGACCAAGCCATGCTTGACCGGGTTGTAGTGCAGGTAATCCATATGTACGGAAAAATCACGTGTATCGCGAATGCGATGTTCCCAGAAGCGCGGTTGCCATATACCTGCCGCACGGCGATGCCCGGACCGATGGGCGATCACGCCGCTGCGCACGAATCCGGCCTTGATCCTTCCCCAGCGTTTCGAGAAATCCTTGTCGCCCTCCGGAAGCGTCCAGATCGCATGCATGTGGTCGGGCAGTACCACCCACGCTTCAATCTGAAAGGGAAGGTCATGGCGAACCTCGACCACGCTCGCGCGAAGAGCGGCCACGGCATCCGGTTCATCGAGAATCGGGCGTCGGCGGGCCGTCACCACGGTGAAAAAATACGTCGCTCCCGCAATCCGGCTTCGTCGGTAATTGGGCATGACGGGATGTTGGCAACATGGCGATCACACCGTATACCGGATTCCTTCCCGCCGCCCCGTAGGCGCATCACGTTCACAACGTAGGGCGGACACGGTCCGCCGAAAAACCTTGCGGCAGACATCCGGCCACGGCGGACGGTGCCCGCCCTACCCCTCCTTCGCGCAGGCCGTAGGGCGGACACGGTCCGCCGAAAACCTTGCGCCAGACATCCGGCCATGGCGGACGGTGCCCGCCCTACCCCTCCTCCGCGCAGGCCGTAGGGCGGACACGGTCCGCCGAAACACCTTGCGCCAGGCATCCGGCCACGGCGGACGGTGCCCGCCCTACCCCTCCTCCGCGCAGGCCGTAGGGCGGACACGGTCCGCCGGAAACCTTGCGGCAGGCATCCGGCCACGGCGGACGGTGCCCGCCCTACCCCTTCTTCGCGCGTGTTGTGGGGCGAACGCTGTCTGCCCTGCGGTCGGGCATCTAGAATATGCCGATGAACGAGACCGACATTCCCACCATCACGCTGAACACCGAACGTCTCCCCGGTCACCCGTGGATCTGGTCCTCGCAGGTGCGCAAGCCCGCAAAACACCTTGCGCCGGGCAGCGTGGTGCGCATCGTCGATGCCGCCGGGCGCTTTCTCGGCCACGGTTTCTGGAACGGCCATGCGCGCGTGGCACTGCGCGTGTTGACGGGTGAACCGGATGCATCCATCGACGGCGAATTCCTGGCCTCGCGCATCACCCGTGCGGTGCACCTGCGGCGCGAAGTGCTCGGTCTCGATGCCGCGGGCGACGCCTGGCGCGTGGTCAACAGCGAGGGCGACGGGCTGTCCGGCCTGGTGGTGGACCGCTACGGCGACACCCTGGTGACCGAATATTTCGCCGCCGGCATGTGGCGCCTGCGCGAAGCCATCGACGAAGCCCTGCGCAGTCATTTCCCCGACGCACGCATCTACGCCTTCGCCGAACAGCATGTGCAAAAACAGGAATCTTTCGACTGCCATGCCGGCGACACGCCGCCGCCGGCTCGCGTGCACGAACACGGCCTTGTCTTCCATGCCGCCCCGGGCGCGGGCCACAAGACCGGTTTCTTCGCCGACCAGCGCGACAACCGCCGCCGCTTCGCCGAACTGGCACGCGGCCGACGGGTACTGGACCTGTGCTGCAACAGCGGTGGCTTTGCCATTCAGGCGATGGCGGCGGGTGCCCGCGAAGCCGTGGGCGTGGATGCCGATGCCGGCATCCTCGACATTGCCCGCCGCAATGCCGAGGCCAATGGGGTCCAGGTACGTTTCGAGGCCGCCGACCTGTTCGACTGGCTGCGCGCCGCGGTGGCGCGCGGCGAGCGTTTCGATGCCATCGTTCTCGACCCGCCCAAGCTGACCCGCGACCGCCGCCGCCTGACCCAGGCGCTGAAGAAGTACTTCGCCATGAACCGCACCGCGATCGACGCGCTGGCACCGGGCGGCCTGCTGCTGTCGTGCTCGTGCACCGGCCTGGTCGGCGAGAACGACTTTCTCGACATGCTGCGCCGCGTGGGCCTGTCGGCCAGACGCGATATCCAGATGCTGCAGATGCATGGCGCCGGTCCCGACCACCCGGTGGCCGCCAATGTTCCTGAGGGGAGATACCTGAAAGCTGCGTTCTGCCGGGTTTCCTGAAGCCTCGCCCCCTGTCGCCCGATCACCAAGCCTGCGATCATCGCCGGCATGACGCCTCCTCACGGCCCCCGCCGCCGCGCCGCCTTCATCTTCATCTTCATCACGGTGCTGATCGACATCCTGTCGTTCGGCATCATCATTCCGGTCCTGCCCCACCTGCTGGAAGACATGACCGGGAGCATCGCCAGTGCCGCCATCTGGGCCGGCGTGTTCAGCACCATGTTCGCGGCGATCCAGTTCTTCGCTTCGCCGGTGCAGGGCGCGCTGTCGGACCGTTTCGGCCGGCGTCCGGTGATCCTGCTGTCCAATCTTGGCCTGGGCATCGATTTCGCGGTCATGGCGCTGGCACCGACGCTGTGGCTGCTGTTCATCGGTCGCGCGGTGTCGGGTCTGACCGCGGCCAGCTTCAGTACCGCCAACGCCTATATCGCCGATGTCACGCCACGTGAAAGGCGCGCCGCCACGTTCGGCATGCTCGGCGCGGCCTTCGGCATCGGTTTCGTGATCGGTCCCGCGCTCGGTGGCGTACTCGGCGGCATCGACATCCGCCTGCCGTTCTGGGTCGCCGCGGGCCTGGCCGTGACCAACTTCTGCTACGGCTTCTTCGTGCTGCCCGAGTCACTGCCGAAGGAACGCCGTTCACCCCGCTTCGACTTCAAGACCGCGCATCCCATCGGCACGCTGAAATTCCTCGGCCGGCACCGGCTGGTGCTGGGCCTGGCGCTGCTGGTCTTTCTCAGCCAGCTGGCGCACTACGTGCTGCAGAGCACCTTCGTGCTGTACACCGATTTCCGCTACCACTGGGGTCCGGCCCAGGTCGGCTACGTGCTGGCCCTGGTCGGCATCTGCTCAGCCTTCGTGCAGGCCTGGCTGACCGGCAAGCTGGCGCCGCGGCTGGGTGATCGCCGCCTGCTGCTGTACGGCCTGCTGTTCGGCGTGCTGTCGATGCTGATGATGGCCCTGGCCGCTTCGCCCTGGCTGCTGATCGCTGCGGTGCCGGTGATGGCGCTGTGGGGGCTGGCCGAACCGGCCACGCAATCGATGCTGACGCAACAGATCGCGCCGGAGGAACAGGGCCGCCTGCAGGGCGCGCTGAGCAGCCTCATGGCTTTCGCCGGGATCTTCGGCCCGACCCTGTTTACGCAGGTATTCGCCTGGTCGATCCACAGCCCGCAATACAAGCTGCCCGGTGCGGCCTTCCTGGTCGCGGCCGCACTGCTCATGGCCTGCCTGGCCTGGGCCTGGCGACTGACCCGGGGCCTGCATGCACCCCGGCCGGACGTACCGGCCCGGGACGCAGAAAACTGAAACCGCCCCGTCATTGCATCGCCATCATGGACGCCTGACACTGACCAACCGTGCCCGCAGACACGCCGGGTCGTGGCCCAGGCTGGCACCGTCTCCGCATCGCGAGGTCCCACATCTCCCTGCAGTGAGCTTCGGTTCATGCAATTTCCGCCAGCCTGTCGCATGATGCTCGGACAGGTACTTGCCGGCACCGTTGCAGGGCATGCACCCGTGCGCTGAAAACGGATACGCCGGCAAACCGGGCATGGCAGCCCGTCCCCTTCACTGCCCCCACTCTGGAGCCTGACCGTGTCTACCCCCAACTCCAACGTCAAATGGATCGTCGGCGCTCTCGTGCTGCTGGTTGCCCTGGCCGCAGGTGCCTATCTGTGGCTGCACCAGCGTGCCAGCGCACCGCTCGCGTCGGCACCGGCCGCGCAAGCGCCCGCGAACGTCGCCACCGCGCCGCCACCCGTGCAACACCCGATCACCCAGGCAGTCGTCACCGCTGCCCCTGCGCACTCGGCACCGCTTCCCGCCCTGGCCGACAGCGACGGGCTTGTGCACCAGACCCTGTCGGAGATCGGAGCAGCCGGCGCCGGCAAGCTGCTGGCAGGCCATGCCCTGATCGCGCACATGGTCGGCACCATCAATGCCCTGACCGGCCGACACCTGCCGGAAAACCTGCTACCGGTGCGCGCGCCCGCGGGCAGCTTCAGGGTCGAGCGCACGGCAGACGGCGAGCTGGTGATGGCACCGGACAACATCACGCGCTATGCCCACTACGCCCGCGTGTTCGACAAGCTCGACACCCAGGCGCTGGTGGATGCCTACGTGCACGCCTACCCCCTGTTCCAGCAGGCCTGGCGCCAGCTCGGCTATCCACGCACGCAGTTCAATGACCGCCTGGTCACCGTGCTGGACCTGCTCCTCAAGACTCCGGTCCCGGCCAAGCCGCCGAAGCTGGAAGGTGCAGGTGGCCTGTACCGCTTTGTCGACCCCAGGCTGGAAAACCTCGCCATTGGCCAGAAGATCCTGATCCGCCTGGGGCCCAAGCAGGAAACCGCGGTGCTGGCGAAACTGCGTGCAATCCGTGCCGCGCTGACCGGCAAACACCCCGCGGCGCCTGCCACAACGACGACGCATTGATGAGGTGCGATGCGGCGTGCATGCACGTCGCATCGCACCACGCTCGTGGGACAATGCCGGGCATCATGCTCGACGATGCCACCAAGGACGCCATCCGCGCCGCCTACGCGAAGCTGAAGACCGGCCTGCCCGGCTTCCGCACGCGGCGCGCACAGGGGCAGATGGTGGCCGAGGTGGCCAAGGCCCTGGCCACCCCTGGCGGCGCGGCGGCGATCGAGGCGCCGACCGGCACCGGCAAGTCGATGGCCTACCTGATCGCCGGCCATGCCGTGGCTCGCGCGCAGGGCCGGAAACTGCTGATTGCCAGTGCCACCGTGGCGCTGCAGGAGCAGCTGGTGCGCCGCGACATTCCCCAGTACCTCGAGGTTTGCGGCCTGGAAGCCAAGGTGGCCCTGGCCAAGGGCCGCCAGCGCTATGTCTGCCCGCGCGACCTGCGCATGGCCTCCGCAGGCGGCGACGACGCACAAGGCTCGCTGGGTCTGGGCGAGGACATGGCGCTGTGGTCGCGCCCGCCACGCGACGAGGAGAACCGCGCCCTGGAGACCCTGGCCAACACCTTCCAGGCCGGCTCGTGGGACGGCGACATGGACGCCGCGCCCACCGAAGTACCGGAGATGGTACGCCGCATGGTGACCACCAGCGCCGGCGGCTGCACCGGGCGCCGTTGTGCACACTTCCATCATTGCCCGTTCTTCGCCGCCCGTCGCGACGTGGCCGACGCCGAGATCGTGGTCGCCAACCAGGACCTGGTGCTGTCCGACCTGACCATGCCACGCGAGGATGACGCCTGGGGCGGCGTGATCCTGCCGCGTCCCGACGACACCCTGTACGTGTTCGACGAGGCCCATCACCTGCCATCCAAGGCGGTCGAGCGCGGTGCCTCGCACACCCACCTGGCGCACGCCGCCAATCCGTTGTCGCGCCTGGATCGCCACGTACGCAGCGCCTACTCGCATTGCGAGAAGGAACGCCTGGGTGGCATGCACTACGAGCGCGGCAGCGAACTGCTGGCCACACTGGGCGACTCGCTGACCGCGATGGAACGCGAGGTGAAGCTGCACTGGACGCCCGGCGCGCACGAGATCGAGCCGCAGTGGCGCGCCTCGCTGGGCGATCTGCCGGCCGCCTGGATTGCACAGGCACAGTCGCTGATGCTGCAGACCAGCGAAATCGTGCGCTGGGTGCGTGCGGTGCGTGGCGCGGTGGTGGAGCTGGAACAGGGCGGCCCGGCCGCCGAACTGCTGGCGCGCGAGCTGGGCATGGCGCTGGAACGCCTGGGGCATCAGCTGGCCACATGGACCGCCTGGTCAGCCGACGATCCCGCCGACCAGCCGCCGCTGGCCCGCTGGGTCACCATGGACGGCGAACAGCAGGTCATCTGCCACGCCTCGTCGGTCTCGGCTGCGCTCCTGCTGCGCGAGGTGCTGTGGGAGAACGCCGCTGCCGCGGTCCTGACCTCGGCCACGCTCAGCGCCGGCGGCCAGTTCCGCGGCTACGCCGACGCCGTGGGCCTGCCCGACGACGCACTGACGCTGAGCCTGCCCTCGCCCTTTGACCTGACGCGCCAGGCGCGCCTGGAAGTCCCGCACCTGAGCACCCTTCCCGACGACCGCGACGCGCATGCCGAGGCCGTGGCCCACTGGCTGGAGGACGGGCTGGACTGGGACAGCGGCAACCTGGTGCTGTTCACTTCACGGCGCAAGATGCAGCGCGTGCTGCAGTTGCTGCCCATCGACAAGATTCGCCGCATCCGCGCGCAGGACAGCAAGGCCAAGTCGCAGCTGGTCGCCGATCATGCCGAGGCCATCGCAGCCGGACACGGCAGCACGCTGTTCGGTCTGGCCTCGTTCGGCGAAGGCCTGGACCTGCCCGGCAAGCTGTGCGAAACGGTAGTGGTCACCCAGCTGCCGTTCGCCGTGCCCACCGACCCGGTCGGCGCCACCTACGCCGAGTGGCTGGAAGCACAGGGTCGCAACCCCTTCCTCGAAGTCAGCGTGCCCGAGGCCACGCGGTTGCTGATCCAGTACTGCGGTCGCCTGATCCGCAGTGAGGACGACAGCGGCCGCATCGTGTTGCTGGACCGCCGCGTGATCGTGCGCCGCTACGGCCAGCGCATGCTGGCCGCGCTGCCGCCCTTCGCGCGGGTCATCGAACGCCCCGCCGTCGCGTAGGGCGGGCACTGTCCGCCATGACGCAAGCCCGGGGAAGGCGGACGGTGTCCGCCCTACGCGGCCTGGGCTTGGGCGCGAAGTGACATGCAGGTCACGGCGGCAAGGCAATGGCGTACGGAGCACCCCACCGCAGCAAACCGTAGGGCGGGCACCGTCCGCCATGACGCAAACCCGGGGAAGGCGGACGGTGCCCGCCCTACGACATGTGTGAATTGGGGCACGGCGGACGGTGCCCGCCCTACGGGGCCGCGATTGAAGATACGCCTGCGCGCGCATGCGGCATGGCTGGCCTATACTCGGATCTCACCCACTGGAGAGCTGCCATGACGCTGCTGATCCTCGGACTGATCATGTTCCTCGGCATGCACTCGATCCGCATCTTCGCCGACGGCTGGCGGACACGCACCATCGAACGCATGGGCATCCTGCCCTGGAAGGCCCTGTACGGCCTGGTCTCGCTTGCCGGCCTGGTACTGATCGTGATCGGCTTCGGCCAGGCGCGCATGCACCCGCATCTTCTGTATCCATCGCTGTCCGCGCTGCGCCATCTCAACAGCCTGTTCGTGCTGCTCGCCTTGATCTTCGTTGCCGCCGCCTACGTTCCGCGCAACCATCTGAAAGCAAAATTCGGCCACCCCATGCTGCTGGGAGCCAAGCTGTGGGCCTTTGGGCATCTGCTGGCCATCGGCTTCCTGCGCGACGTGCTGCTGTTCGGCGGTTTCCTGCTGTGGGCCATCATCGCCTACGCCGCAGCGCGACGGCGCGACCGCGCCGCCGGTACCGTCCAGCCACCCGGCACCGTGGGCGGTGACGTGCTGACCGTGATCGTGGGCGTGGCGCTGTGGGCACTTTTCGCTTTCTGGCTGCACCAGGTTCTCTTCGGCGTCAATCCGCTGGCCTGAGAGGCACCATGCCGATACGGGCAGATTGCCGCAGGGGCACGAATGCCGGCGCGCTGCCCTGAAATAATGGGTGTCGTCCGCAACAAGCCTTGCCCTCAAAACCAACACATCAGCACCTGGCCCGCCGGGTACAACACATCTGACCGGAGTACGCATGTCCTTGCCCGCCCTGCGCGAACATCGCCGGCATTCCCCCGATCGCGGACACCGCGTCGTCATCGTCGGCGGCGGCGCGGCCGGACTGGAACTGGCCACGCAGCTGGGCGAACGCTTCCGCCGCAAAGGTACAGGCAGTGTCACGCTGATCGACCGCAGCCGCACCCATCTGTGGAAACCGCTGCTGCATGCCCTGGCCGCCGGCAGCCTGGATCCGGGCGATCATGAGCTGGATTACCTCGCCCATGCCTACTGGCACGGTATCCGCTATGTCTTCGGGCCCATGATTGGTCTCGATCGGCAGGCGCGCGAAGTCCACATCGGCGAAACGCGGGACATCGAAGGCAAGCAGATCACTCCCGAAATGCGCATCGGCTATGACACCCTGGTGATCGCGGTGGGCAGCGTCACCCACGATTTCGGTACCCCGGGCGTGGCCGAGCACGCCATACCGCTGGAGACCCCGGACCAGTCCAAACGCTTCAACCGGCGCCTGATCAACGCCTTCCTGCATGCCCAGGCGCAACCCGAGGCGATCCGTTCCGGCCAATTGCATATTGCCATCGTCGGCGCCGGCGCCACCGGCACGGAACTGGCCGCGGAGCTGCATCACACGGTACGCGAACTGGTGGCCTTCGGCCTCGACCGCATCGACCCGTTGCGGGACATCCGCATCATCCTGCTCGAAGCTTCACCACGCATCCTGCCTGCGCTGCCGGAAAACATCGCCGCGGCGGCCACCGCGCTGCTGGGCAAGCTCGGCGTGGAAGCGCGCACCGGTTCGCGTGTCCAGCGGGTGCGCGAGGACGGCATCGAGCTGGCCGACCGAAGCTTCATCCCGGCCGAACTGGTGGTATGGGCGGCAGGCGTCAAGGCACCGGATGTCCTGCGTGATCTGGACGGGCTGGAAAGCAACCGCATCAACCAGCTCGTCGTGCGGCCCACCCTGCAGACCACCCGCGACGACAACATCTTCGCCATCGGCGATTGCGCACAATGCCCGCGCGAGGGCCACGACACACCGGTGCCACCACGCGCCCAGGCCGCGCACCAGCAGGCCGCACACCTGCTCAGGGAGATTCCCCGACGCATCGCCGGCAAACCGCTGCGGCCGTATGTCTACCGCGACTACGGCTCCCTGGTGACGCTGGGTCGCTACAGCACCTACGGCAGTCTGATGGGTTCGCTGATCGGCAGCAATTTCCGCGTGCAGGGACTGATCGCGCGGCTGATGTACAACTCGCTGTACAAGCTGCACCTGCTTGCCCTCAGCGGCCGTAGGCGCCGTGCATTCCGCCTGTTCGGGCGCGGTCTATCGCGCCGCTCGCGACCGCAGATCAAGCTGCATTAAATCCGGTATCACCAGTGGAAATCGATGCCGAAACGAAGCACCGGGAAGAACCGGAGGTGGTCGGCCTTGCGCTGCAGTGAGGCCTGGGCCGCGGCAATGTTGGCGCTGCCCGCCGCCTGGCGCAGCCCCGGAGACACGGAGATGACCGCTGACGGTCGTCCGATGCGGACCCCCACGTCGGTATAAAACCCCGGACCGAAGCCGGGGTGGTGCCCCCAGCCGATACCCAGATACGGCGCCGTTGACTTGAAGTCGATGGCCGAACGCACCCATTCGCCGCTGGCGTTGTAGCTTTGGCCGTTGATTGTCACCGTGCCGTTGGTGACCACCTCGCTGCCCTCGAACCGGCTGGAGCCGACCAGCACGCCGCCGGTGAGCCGGAACGGCCCCAGCGGGAAGAAGTCGTAGTACAGGCCCAGGGTGCGGAACCTGAGCCGGCCCCTGTACCTGCTGGAGCCGTTGCGGATGGCGTGCGAGTAACTCAGGAAATTGCCTTCGATGCGAACCGCCGTATGGTCCCCGAAAGCATACCCGTAGCCGAGCGTGCCCCCGGTGGTCCCGATGCCCGCATAGATCTCGTTGTCCCCGCTCTGCGCCCGGGCCGGCTGGACCATCAACGCCATGCCGGCGATCAGGCCGAAGACCGGGCTTCGGCGCGAAGTCGCACGGCAGCCAGCCGTAGGGCGGGCAATGTCCGCCATTGCGCCAGACAAGCAAAACCGTCGCCCGCTCGATGCCGGCCGGCGGTAGCCGCGGTCATCCACAGGCCGCAGGTAACGGCGGGCGGTGCCTGCCCTACGCAGACCGCGATGTCGCACGGCAGCCAGCCGTAGGGCGGGCAATGTCCGCCATTGCGCCGGACAAGCAAAACCGTCGCCCGCTCGGTGCCGGCCGGCGGTAGCCGCGGTCATCCACAGGCCGCAGGTAACGGCGGGCGGTGCCCGCCCTACGCAGACCGCGATGTCGCACGGCAGCCAGCCGTAGGGCGGGCAATGTCCGCCATTGCGCCGGACAAGCAAAACCGTCGCCCGCTCGATGCCGGCCGGCGGTAGCCGCGGTCATCCACAGGCCGCAGGTAACGGCGGGCGGTGCCCGCCATTGCGCCAGACAAGCAAAACCGTCGCCCGCTCGATGCCGGCCGGCGGTAGCCGCGGTCATCCGCAGGCCGCAGGAAACGGCGGACGGTGCCCGACTTACGCTGGCCGGGCTTCGGCGCGATGTGGCAGGTAACGGCGGGCGGTGCCCGCCCTACGCGGCCTGGGCTTCGGCGCGAAGCATGCGGGCCATGGCTTGCGCGGCTTCGCGGCCGTCGAGCACGGCGCGCACGACCAGGTCTGCGCCTCGTACCATGTCGCCGCCGGCAAAGACGCGCGGATGCGCGGTCTGGTAGGGCAGTCGATTGTCGCCGCCGACCACGGTGCGTCCGGAATCGTGATGTTCGATGCCGGATGCCGTCATCCAGGGCGCGGGCTCCACGCCAAAACCGAAGGCGATGATCACCACGTCCGCCTCCAGCACATGCTCGCTGCCGTCCACGTTGCATGGGCGGGCGCGGCCGTCGCCGCTGTCTTCCAGGCGCGTCTCGACCAGTTCCACGCCGGTCACGCCGCCTTCGCCGAGAATGCGCAACGGCTGACGCTGGAACAGGAAGTCCACGCCTTCCTCGCGTGCATTGTCCACTTCGCGACGCGAGCCGGGCATGTTGGCTTCGTCGCGACGGTACACGCAGCTGACCTGCGTGGCACCCAGGCGGATGGCCGTGCGCACGCAGTCCATGCCGGTGTCACCGCCACCCAGCACAGCCACACGCTTGCCGGCGACCTCGAAGCGCGGGTCGAGCGGCACGCCATGCAGCTCGCGGCGCACGTTGGCGATCAGGAACGGCAGCGCCGCGTGCACGCCGTCGAGCGCACCCCCCGGCAGGGCACCGTCAAACGCATGGTAGGCACCGGTGCCCAGGAATACCGCGTCGAATTCGTCCAGCAGGTCCTCGAAGCGGCGGTCGACGCCGATCTCGGTCCGCAGATGGAAGTGCACGCCCATGTCCTCGAGCACCGCGCGGCGCATGCGCACGATCTGCTTGTCGAGCTTGAATGGCGGGATGCCGAATGTGAGCAGGCCACCGATTTCCTCGTGACGGTCAAATACGTGCGCCTCGATGCCGTTGCGCACCAGCACATCGGCGCAGGCCAGACCTGCCGGCCCGGCACCGACCACCGCTACCCGCCGGCCTATCGAGCGCACGCGGCTCAGGTCCGGACGCCAGCCCTCGCGCAGCGCCTGGTCGGTGACCCAGCGTTCGATGCCGCCGATGGTGACGGCGCCGAAATCACCCTGCTCCAGAGTGCAGGCACCTTCGCACAGGCGGTCCTGCGGGCACACCCGTCCGCACACTTCCGGCAGCGGGTTGGTCTGGTGCATCAATTCCGCGGCGGCAGTGAGATGGCCGTCGCGTACCAGCTTCAGCCAGTCGGGAATGTAGTTGTGCAGCGGGCAGGCGTGCTGGCAATAGGGATTGCCGCAGTCGATGCAACGCCCGGCCTGATCGACGGCATCATCGGGGATGAAATCGCCGTAGATCTCCTCGTGCGTGACCACGCGCACCTTGACCGGCACCCGGCGCGGCATCTGCCGCGGCACATCGACGAAACGGAACAGGGGATTGTCGCTCATGCCGCCCTCTTCAGTTCATCGACCAGGGCTTCCAGGCTGGCCGCACGCGGTTTCACCAGCCAGAAACGGTGCAGCACGCTGCGGAATTCGCTCAACAGGCGATGGCTCCAGGCACTGCCGGTCAGTTCGGCATGGCGGCGGATAAGTCCGCGCAGATGCTGCATGTGGTGCTCGGTGCCCTCCGGCGTGACATGCACGATGTCGACCAGTTCATGGTTGTAGCGATCAACGAAGTCGCGCTCCAGGTCCAGCACGTAGGCGAAACCACCGGTCATGCCGGCACCGAAGTTCAGCCCTGCGCGACCCAGCACCGCGACCACGCCGCCGGTCATGTATTCACAACAGTGGTCGCCGGCGCCCTCGACCACCGCCAGGGCACCGGAATTGCGCACGGCAAAGCGTTCGCCCGCCGTGCCGGAGGCGAACAGCTCGCCGCCGGTGGCGCCGTACAGACAGGTGTTGCCGAGGATCGGCGACTCATGGCTGGTGTAACCGGCATCCTCCGGCGGACGCAGCACGATGCGGCCACCGGCCATGCCCTTGCCCACGTAGTCGTTGGCCTCGCCGGTCAGCTCGATATGCAGGCCACCGGCGTTCCAGGCCCCCAGGCTCTGCCCGGCGCTGCCGGTGAGCGCCAGGGTGATCGGCGCATCGGCCATGCCCTGATCGCCCCACAGACGCGCGATGGCACCGGACAGGCGCGCGCCCACCGCGCGGTCGGCATTGCGGATGGCGTAGGCAAAGCGGCCGCCGCCACGCGCCGCCAGCGCGGTGGCAGTGTCGGTCTGGATGGCCTCGACCAGGGCGGAAGTCTCGCGCACCGGATTGCGGGTGCGTGTGCAGTACGGTTTGACGTCCGCGCCGCCCTGCTCGTGCGCCAGCAGCGGCGACAGGTCCAGGGAACCGGTGCCACGCAGCGGGGCATCGATACGTTCGAGCAGGTCGGTGCGACCGATGATCTCCTCCAGGCGCGTGAAACCCAGCCGCGCCAGCCACTGGCGCACGTCCTCGGCGACAAAGCGGAAGAAGTTCTCGACCATCTCCGGCAAGCCGACGAAATGGTTGCGGCGCAGCAGTTCGTGTTGCGTGGCCACGCCCGTGGCGCAGTTGTTGAGGTGGCACACGCGCAGGTACTTGCAGCCCAGCGCCACCATCGGCGCGGTGCCGAAGCCGAAGCTCTCCGCGCCCAGGATGGCCGCCTTGATGACATCCAGGCCGGTCTTCAGTCCACCGTCGGTCTGCAGGCGCACGCGGTCGCGCAGGCCATGACGCAGCAGGGTCTGGCGGGTTTCGGACAGGCCCAGCTCCCACGGCGTGCCGGCGTACTTGAGCGAAGTCAGCGGACTGGCGCCGGTGCCGCCGTCATGGCCGGACACCGTGATCAGGTCCGCACCGGCCTTGACCACCCCGGCCGCCACGGTGCCGACGCCGGCATGGCTGACCAGTTTCACCGACACCAGCGCCTCGGGATTGACCTGCTTGAGATCGTGGATCAGCTGGGCCAGGTCCTCGATGGAGTAGATGTCATGGTGCGGTGGTGGCGAGATCAGGCCGATGCCCGGCTTGGCGAAACGCAGCCGCGCGATCATCTCGTTGACCTTGTGCCCGGGCAGCTGGCCGCCCTCGCCGGGCTTGGCGCCCTGCGCGATCTTGATCTGCAGCACCTCGGCGTTGACCAGGTAGGCCGGGGTGACGCCGAAGCGGCCGGAGGCGACCTGCTTGATCTTCGACATCTTCTCGGTGCCGTAGCGCACCGGATCCTCGCCGCCCTCGCCGGAATTGGAACGCGCACCGAGACGGTTCATGGCGATCGCCAGCGCCTCGTGCGCCTCGGGCGAAAGCGCACCCAGGCTCATGCCGGCCGAATCGAAACGGCGGACGATGGCCGCCAGCGGTTCGACCCGCTCCAGAGGCAATGGCCTGGTCGCCTCGCGCAGGCGCAGCATGTCGCGCAGGGCCGACGGTGGACGGCTGTCGACGTGCCCGGCATAGCGGCGGTATGCAGCCGAATCGCCACTGCGCACGGCCTCCTGCAGCGTGGCGATCACGTCCGGGTTGTACATGTGGTACTCGCCACCATGCACGTACTTGTACAGGCCGCCGGCGCGCAGCGGCAGGGTCTCGTCGCGCGCTTCGCCGGCCAGTTGGCGCGCATCGGCATCCAGGTCGGCAAACCCGGCGCCACCGATGCGGGCAGGGGTGCCGGCAAAGCACAGGGCCACTACTTCCGGCGCCAGGCCGATGATTTCGAACAACTGCGCGCCGCGGTAGCCGGCAATCGTCGAGATGCCCATCTTGGAGAGGATCTTCAGCAGACCCTTGCGGATGCCGCGGCGGTAGCGCCGCCCGATCTCCAGCGGTTCGGCCGCGTCGCGGTGAATGAACCCGGCACGCCCCATGTCCAGCAGTGTCTGGTAGGCCAGCCACGGATACACGGCGGTGGCGCCGAAACCGACCAGGCAGGCGAAATGGTGGGCATCGCGCGCGGTGGCGGTTTCCACGATCAGGTTGCAGCGGCAACGCAGACCGGCATCGACCAGCCGCGCATGGACGGCGCCGGTGGCCAGCAGCGCGTGCACCGGCACGCTGTCGCCACGCGGATAACGGTCGGTCAGGAAAACCAGGGTGGCGCCCTTGCGCACCGCAGCCTCGGCTTCCTGGCACAGACGCCGCAGTGCCGGCTCCAGGTCTTCACTGTCGGGTCGGCAAAGGTCCAGCGTGACCGTATGTCCGGCAAACGGTTGCATCGCCAGCAACTGGCGCAGCTTGCGCTGCGAGAGCACCGGCGAATTGAGCATGATCTGGCGGGCATTGTGCGCCGACAGTTCGAAGAAATTGCCCTCCGGCCCGATCTGCGTGGTCAGCGACATCACCAGCCGCTCGCGCAGCGGGTCGATCGGCGGGTTGGTGACCTGGGCAAAGGCCTGGCGGAAACGGTCGTAGAGCGAGCGCACCTGGCGCGAGAGCACGGCAATGGGTGTGTCGTCACCCATCGAACCGGTGGCCTCGCTCTCGGTCTCGGCCAGCACCTTGAGCACGCTTTCGCGCTCCTCGCGGCTGAGCCCGTAGAGCTTTTGCATGCGGCGCAGCTCGTCCACCGGCAGGGGCTGCGCGGCAAGGCTGGGGTCGATCAGGTCCGATTCGAGGTATTCCACGCCCGCCCGCAGCCAGTTGCGGAACGGCGCGCGCGCCGCGTTGACGGCATCGATGTCGGCATCGCGCAGCAGGCGGTTGGCCTTCAGGTCCACCGCCAGCATCTCGCCCGGGCCCAGGCGCCCGTTGGCGACGATGCGCGAGGCCGGCAGGTCGCGAATACCGGTCTCCGAGGCGACCAGCAGCACCTGGTCGTCGGAAAGCGACCAGCGCGCCGGCCTGAGGCCGTTGCGGTCCAGCGCACAGGCCGCATGCTGGCCGTCGCACATCACCAGCCCGGCCGGGCCGTCCCAGGGTTCGGTGTGCAGGGCGTAATACTCGTAGAACGCCGCCAGGTCCTCGTCGATGTTCTCGTTGGCCTGCCAGGCCGGCGGCACCAGGATGCGCATGGCCGCCAGCATGTCCAGGCCACCGGCGAGCAGGATTTCCAGCGCGTTGTCCAGGCTTTCCGAATCCGAACCGTGCTGCCGCACCAGCGGCTGCAGCTCGCTGAAATCCAGATGCGGGCTGGCCAGTACCGGCGTACGCGCCAGCATCCAGCGGCGGTTGGCACGGATGGTGTTGATCTCGCCGTTGTGGGCCAGTACCCGGAACGGCTGCGCCAGACGCCATTTCGGCGCGGTGTTGGTGGAGAAGCGCTGGTGGAAGACCACTGCCCGTGCCGCCAGTGCCGGATGGCGCAGGTCCGCGAACACGTCGCGCAGCCGACCCGGCGCAGCCATCGCCTTGTAGACCACCCCGTGGCTGGACAGCGAGGGCACGTAGCACCCCTGATCGTCGAACACGCGCTCGGCGCGCCGGCGTGCACGCAACAGGGCACGCTCGAAGGACGCCTCGTCCATGTCCGCCGGGGCATCGACGAACACCTGACGGATGCGCGGCATCGCCGCCACCGCCAACGGCCCGCAGGGCTCGGGCTCCACGGCGACCTCGCGCCAGCCGGCCACGGACAGGCCGGCATCGCGCAGTTGGCTTTCCAGCGTATCGGCATGCCCCAGCGCATCGGCATCCTGGAAAAACACCAGCCCGGCGGCGAAGCGTGGAGCCGGCTCGATGCCGTCGGCGACAGCCAGCGCACGCAGCCAGTCCTGCGCGCCGTGGATCAGTACCCCGCAACCGTCGCCGCTGACCCCGTCGGCATTGACCGCACCACGGTGCGAAAGGCGCGCCAGGGCAGTGAACGCGTCATCCACCAGCTTGCTGCTGCGCCTGCCGTCCACATGCACGAGCATGCCGAATCCGCAGGCATCGTGCTCGAATTCGGGGTCATACAGGGTGCGGGAACGGGCTTCGGTCAAGCGTTTTCTACTCGGAACAAAGGCGACGCGGCCCTGCAGCTTGCAGAACAAGCCGCACCGAACCGGTCGTCGGGGACCTGGGGCGAGCCCCCACTAAAGCACAGTCCGGGACGCGGGTCAAAATGAATAATGGACGTATAGACGTCTTTATGCCCGGTTTTTGGCTGCCGCAGGGCACGGTCAGCCCGGGCACGAGCCGCAGGCTCACCCGGACCATCGGCACAGGAGGTGCCGCGCGGCCTGTGCTAGTTTCATCAGGTTCAAGGCACCGGAATCTCCCGCATGAAACGTTTCGCCCCCCTCGTATTGCTCGTGCTCGCCCTGGGCTTCGCTCCAAGGCCTTCCGTCGCTGCCGCCGATGCCGGCGTTTCCGGCGCCACGGCCCAGCGCATCGACACCATCCTCAAGACCCTGGGCCAGACCCGCCGCTTCGGCAGCGTGGCGCTGTCGCCCGACGGCAAGCTGCTGGCCTGGACCGTACGCGGCAAGGACGGCACCAAGGTACAGGTCGCGCATGTGGATGGTAGCGATGTACGCACGGTGCGCCTGCCGGCCAACGACGGACACCCCTGCAGCACCGGCGAGCTGGGTTTCTCCCCCGACGGCGCGCGTCTGGCGATGCTGACCAGCTGCGGCGGCAAGGACGGCCAGCGCAACATCTATATTGCCGACATCAGGGCCCGCAAGCCGGTCGCCCGCCAGCTCAGTCGCCTGGAAGGCTACGTGCACGCCGTGCACTGGGCGCCGGACGGACGTTCGCTGGGCATCCTCTACGTGGTCGGCGACAACCACGCTGTCGGCGCCACCAGCGCGGTCAAGCCGCGCGTCGGCGTCATCGGCGAGAACGGCGTCGAGCACCAGCGTTTTGCCACCGTGAACGCCTACAGCGGCGAATTGCGCCTGGTCTCGCCCGGGAGCGTGTTCGTGTACGAATACGCCTGGGCCCCGGATTCGCAACAGGTGGCCTTCGTGGGCGCACCGCCCCCAGGGCGCAACAACTGGTGGGTGGCCCGGTTGTACGTGCAGCAGCTCGACGGCGCGCCGCGTGTGCTGCTCGACCCGGCCAAAGCGAAGGGATCCCTGCACGGCCTGCAGATCGCCCTGCCGCGTTTCTCGCCCGACGGCAAGCGCATCGCCCTGATCGGCGGCCTGATGAGCGACCAGGGCGTGACCGGCGGCGACATCTACGTGCTGCCCGCAACTGGCGGCCCGGCGCGGGATGTCACACCCGGCATCGACTTCACGCCGGGCTGGCTGCACTGGACCGGCAACCATCACCTGCTGGTCTCCGCGTTCGCCGGTGGCGACACGCGCATCCTCGAAATGCAACTCAAATCTGCCGGACCGGCCAGCATGCATACCCTGCTGACCGTGCCGGCCTCGGTCAGCAACGGATCGGCCATGTCCTCGCTTGCCGTGAACCGGGGACACGATCGCATCGCCTTCATCCACAGCACCTTCACCGAGCCGCCGGAGATCTACGCCGCACGTCTTGCCCTGCGCCACGGTCAGCCCGACGCGGTCAAGCAGGCACCGCACGCGGTCACCGATGTCAATGCCGGCCTCCAACCCATCTGGGGTCCGGCACGTTCGCTCACCTGGCACAACGAAGGCTTGCGGATCCAGGGCTGGCTGCAGCTTCCGGCCCACTACAACCCGGCCCGCAGCTATCCGCTGGTGGTGCTGGTGCACGGCGGGCCGGCCTATGCGATCCGCCCGTCCTGGGGCAACCGCTTCGCCAACGCCCTGTCGGCCATGGGTTACTTCGTGCTGCAACCCAACCCGCGTGGAAGTTTCGGCCAGGGCGAGAAGTTCACCCGGGCCAATCGCCGTGATTTCGGCTACGGCGACCTGCGCGACATCCTCGCCGGGGTCACCGCGGTCGAGAAGCACTACCCGGTCAATGACAAGCGCGTGGGCATCGCCGGCTGGAGCTACGGCGGTTTCATGAGCATGTTCGCGCCCACCCAGACCCACCGCTTCGCGGCCGCCGTCGCGGGCGCGGGCGTGTCCAACTGGCAAAGCTATTACGGCGAGAATTCCATCGACCAGTGGATGATCCCGTTCTTCGGCGCCTCGGTGTACGACGACCCGGCGGTGTACGCCAAAAGTTCGGCAATCAACTTCATCAAGAACAACAAGACCCCGACCCTGGTGCTGGTCGGTCAGTACGACGGCGAGACCCCGGCGCCGCAGTCGTTCGAGTTCTGGCACGCGCTGCGGACCCTGGGCGTGCCGACCCGGCTGGTGGTGTATCCGGGCGAAGGCCACGGCTTCCGCAACCCCAAGCATCGCCGCGACGTGCTGGTACGCATGCTGGGCTGGTTCCACCGCTACCTGGGCGGCGCCACCCAACCGTGAATCGAGGGCGAGCCTTGCCGTCTGGCAAGGCTCGCCTGATGCGCGCATTCGCGGCATGATGCACCCATGCGCGCCGCACCCGGTTCCCCGCTGAAAGCCGTCGACACCTCGACCCCGTGTCCGTGCGGTAACGCGCGTGGTTACGCGCTCTGCTGCCAACCCCTGCACCGGGGCGAGCCCGCGCCCGATGCCAAAGCCCTGATGCGATCGCGCTACAGCGCCTACGTCCTGCGCGACGAGGCCTACCTGCTGGCCACCTGGCACCCGGACACGCGGCCGCACTCCCTGGGTCTGGGCATGCAGCAACCACCCCCGACCTGGCTCGGCCTGCAGGTGAAAGACGCCTGCGTACAGGACGCCGACCATGCCACAGTTGAATTTATCGCCCGCTTTCGCATCGGCGGCGGCCGCGCCCAGCGCCTGCACGAACGCAGCCGCTTCGTGCGCGAGAACGGCCGCTGGTACTACCGCGACGGCGACATCCTGAGCGGCTGAAACGCCCGCCTGTTCCTTGACGCGAACGCGAGGCGGACTTTGTCCACCTCGTGCGCGCCATTCATGGTCCATGGCATTCAGGAATGGCGGACGGTGCCCACCCTACGCCTGCGCCGCGCGCAGGGCGACCGCCTCGGTCCAGCTCCGCGCCACCTGCGGCGAGGTCATGCACAGGGCCTCGTCGGTGACGGTGGTGACGGCGCGTTCGAGCAGGCGGATGTCGGCCTCGTGCTGGCGCGCGACGTGGGGGTCCTCGAAGAAGATCACGCGCTGGCAGCGATGGTCGAGGATGCGGTCGGCAATCTGCGCGTCGCCGCCCAGCGGGCCGCTTTTGTAGCACGTGACCCAGTCGCGATCGCGTGGCCAGCCCTTCGACCAGGCCAGTTCGTTCAGGCCCTGGCCGGTGGTGCCGGTGGCCACACGTTCGGCAAAACGTGAGAGCAGATCGAAATGCTCACTGGCGAAGGCCAGCATGGCCGACTTGAGCGCATCGTGGGCGATCAGGGCGAGGGTCTGCCGTTCCAGCGCGAAAAACCGATCGGCCGCCGGCAACGGGGGCAGGCCGGCATGCATGCGCCGGCATTCGATGAAATCGATGGCGCCGGCCACCGTGGACACGAACGGCTTGTGGTGGATCACGCACTGGCGCTTGAGCGCCGCGGCTTCGGGGTAGTCCGAGGACGGATCGACCGGGTCGATCAGGTAGATGGCGCCGTCCAGTGTTCGCGTCTGATCCAGCCCCACTACCTCGGCCACCAGCTTCATCAGCCCGCCGTGCCGTCCGTAGGGATAGCGCTTCATCGCCGGATAGCCCTGCAGCATGTCCTCGCCGAGGATGGCGTCATAAGTGCGCCCGACCACGTGCAGTTCGAGCGCCAGTTCGCGAATGGCCGGCTCGCACACGCGCAGCCAGCGAAACAGCGCTGCGTCACGATTGGCGTGGTGTAGCTGGTTGGCGGCAAGTCCGAGGCGCATGAGTCAGGCTGGCAGGGTGGGGGTGTCTATCATGGCATGCCCGCCATGACGCTTTTACGCGCGGCTAGCCGAAGAACCAGTAGCACACCGCGATCGAGGCCAGCACGCCGGCCAGGTCCGCGATCAGGGCGCAGCCTACCGCGTGACGCGCGCGGCGGATGCCGACGGCGCCGAAGTACACCGCCAGCACGTAGAAGGTGGTCTCGGTGCTGCCCTGCATGGTGGCCGCCAGCAGCGCGGGGAAGCTGTTCACGCCGTCATGGCGCATGGTCTCGATCATCATCGCGCGGGCGGCGCTGCCCGACAACGGTTTGACCAGCGCGGTGGGCAGGGCGTCGACGAAGCGGGTGTCCAGCCCCGCCGCGTGCACCAGATGGCGGATGCCGTCCAGCGCGAAGTCCAGCGCGCCCGAAGCGCGCAGCACGCCGACCGCGCACAGCATCGCCACCAAGTAGGGCAGCAGGCTTTTGGCCACCTCGAAGCCGTCCTTCGCCCCTTCGATGAAGGTCTCGTAGATCGGCACCTTGCGCCACATGCCCGCCGCCAGGAAGGCCATGATGATGGCGAACAGCGCAAGGTTGCCCAGCAGCGAGGACAGCGAGGACAAGGCCGCCGCCGACAACGAGGCCAGCACCGCCATGAAGGCCCCCAGCAGCAATGCACCGCCGCCCAGCCAGGCCAGCACTACCGGGTCCCACAGGCGCAGGCGCTGCATGAACGCCACCGACAGCAGACCAGCCAGCGAGGAGGCGCTGGTGGCCAGCAGGATGGGCAGGAATACCAGGGTCGGGTCGCTCGCTCCCTGCTGCATGCGGTAGACGAAGATGGTCACCGGCAGCAGCGTCAGCGACGAGGCGTTCATCACCAGGAACAGGATCTGCGCGTTGCTGGCGGTGTCCTCGCTGGGGTTGAGGGTCTGCAGCTCGTGCATCGCGCGCAGGCCGATCGGCGTGGCGGCGTTGTCCAGACCCAGCACGTTGGCGGCGAAGTTCAGGCTGATCAGGCCGATCGCCGGATGCCCTGTCGGCACTTCGGGCATCAGGCGGCGAAACAGCGGCCCCAGCACGCGCGACAGCGCATCGACCAGGCCGGCGCGTTCGGCGATCTTCAAAAACCCCAGCCAAAGCGCCAGGGTGCCGAACAGCAGCAGCATGATCTTGACCGACAGCGCGGCCATGGAGAACAGGCTCTCGACCATCGCCGCCCAGACGTCGGCATGACCGCCGACCAGCCAGCTCGCCAGCCCGGCGATCGTGGCGACCAGGAAGAAGCCGAACCACAGGCGGTTCAGCATGGCCTGTTCATCGCTCGATGGGCGCACGCACGCTGCATGCGCGCATTGTGGCATGGGCGCGCTTCATGCCGCGCGAGGCGCCAGCTCCGAGGCGCCGGTGAACACCCCGTCCGGCCCGTAGCGCCGCTCGCGGATGCATACCGTGCCCTGCGTATCCACCGTCACCACGGTGCTGGCCCGGGTGCCGTACGCGTGACCACGGATGAATGCGGCCGACAGCCTGCGCTCCAGCGCGATGCCGATGCCGGTATCGGGCAGCCGTGCATCGGGCCATTCGGCCGGGTCGGCCAGCGTTGTCCACAAGGGCGCGATATCGTCCCCGTCGCCGTCGACCCAGTGTTCGAGCACATCCACCAGGGCGCGGGTCTTGGGCCAGGGCGTGTCGATGTCGGCGTTGGACAGGCCGTGCACGCCGGGTGTGAGCTGGCGCATGCCGGGTGCCGGGTGATTGCCCAGGTAGCAGGCATTGGCCGGGTCGAAGCACAGCAGGTTGAACGGACGGTACGCCGCGGCCTGCGGCAGCTGCGCGCGGGTCCAGGCTTCGCTGCCCTGCCCGCTGGCCAGGTATTCGGCAACCAGCGATCCGCGCGACCGCCCCGACATGTCCGCGCCCGGCACACGCACGTTGGTGACCACGGCCACGCGTCCGTCCGCATGCGCGCCCAGCCAGGTGCCGCCCGATTCCAGGTCGCGGCCGGCCGCCATACCCGGCACCTGGTCCCACATGGCCAAAGGCGCAGCGGGACGGGCATGAAATTCGTCGCGGTTGGCGGCCAGCACCAGCCGCCAGCGCGGATGGGCGTTCCAGGCAAAGGCAATCAGGCACATGGGCAAGGTTTCCGCAGCGACGCACGGCCATTGTCGGTGAACCGGCAGGCGCGGACCAGACGCCGGCAAGGCATAATCATGTGCGCATGCCTGTCACCTCACGTTTCCCGCGCTGCGGCCCGTGGCCGACCCTGTTGCTGCTGCTGGCGCTGCTGGCGGCCGCGCTGCCGTGCGCGGCGCGCGGTGACAATCCGAAGCAGGCCGCCACGCGCGCGAAGCTGGAGGCGGTCAAGAAACAGATCGAACAACTGACGCGCCGACAGCGTGCAACCGTCGAGAAGCGTGATGTTCTCAATACCGCGCTGGCCCGTCAGGCCGCCGCATTGAACGCGGCCGCACGCGCCGTGCGCGAAAGCGATGCCGCCATCGCCGCCCAGCACAGGCAGCTGGCGCAGCTCGAGCAGCGTCGCAAGCCGATCCACGCGCGCCTGGATGCGCAGCGTCAGGCCCTGGCTGATCTGTTGCGCGCAGCCTACGCCCTGGGGCGCGGTTCGGACCTGCGCCTGTTGCTGGGCGATGCCGACGTGGCCAGGATCGGGCGCGCGCTGGCCTATTCCCGCTATTTCCAGCGTGATCGCATCCGCCGTATCCGCGCCCTGCTGACGGACATGGCGGCGTTGCAGACCCTTCAGGAACAGATCCAGGCCCGCGAAAAGCAACTGCAGCTCGAGCGCAAGGCACGCAAGCAGCGCCTGGACCAGCTCGATCACCAACGCCGCCAGCAGCGCGCGCTGCTGGTCCGGGTGCAGCGCCAGCTCGGTGCGCAGGGGCGCCAGCTCAAACAGCTTGAACGCAACCGGCGTGACCTCACCCGGCTGGTCGAGCGCCTGGGCAACGTGTTTGCCGACATCCCCGGACGCCTGCCCGACGACACCCCGTTCGCCCGACGCAAGGGCCGACTGCCCTGGCCGGTGCGCGGCCGCGTGAAGCGTACCGGAGACGGCATCGTCATCCGCGCGCGCAACGGCAGCAATGTGCGTGCAGTGGCGCACGGCCGTGTGGCCTTCGCCAACTGGCTGCGCGGCTACGGCATGCTGATCATCGTCGACCACGGCGACGGCTGGATGAGCCTGTACGGCGACAACGAGTCGCTGCAGCACGAGGTCGGCGACTGGGTCAATGCCGGCGACGTGCTGGGCACCGTGGGCACCCTGGCCGGCGGCCAGGCGGGCGTGTTCTTCGGCCTGCGCCACGACGGCAAGCCGGTCAATCCTCGGCCTTGGCTGTCACGGCGGCGCTGAAAGTTCGCGGCTTCCGCCGCTCCTGCACTTTGCGGGCTTGCGCCATCGCACCACGGGCATTCCCTTCGGTCACACCACGGGCATGCCCTGCGGTCACGGCTTCCGCCGTTCCTACAAAATGCGGGCTGCGCTGTCGTACCACGGGCATTCCCTTCGGTCGCGGCTTCCGCCGCTCCTGCAAATTGCGGGCTTGCGATTGTAGGAGCGCCGGCAGGCGCGAACCGGTGATGCGGCAGGTTGCAATCCTGCGTGATCGCGCCCTGGGCATGCCCTGCGGTCGTACCACGGGCATTCCCTTCGGTCACACCACGGGCACGCCCTGCGGTCACGGCTTCCGCCGTTCCTACAAAATGCGGGCTGCGCTGTCGTACCACGGGCATGCCCTGCGGTCGCGGCTTCCGCCGCTCCTACACATTGCGGGCTTGCGATTGTAGGAGCGCCGGCAGGCGCGAATCGGTGATGCGGCAGGTTGCAATCCTGCGTGATCGCGCCCTGGGCATGCCCTGCGGTCGTACCACGGGCATTCCCTGCGGTCGCGGCTTCCGCCGCTCCTACACATTGCGGGGGCGTGTTGCGAATAGCGGCGCACCGGTGATGCGATGGGCGTCAACCGCACAGCTTCACGAGCCGTCGGACGTGCGCTCCTCTTCCGCGTCCGACCCGTCGTTGCGGCGCAACAGGATCGAGGCCGCCAGGATGCCGCCCTCGTAGAGCAGGTACATCGGCACCGCCAACATGATCTGCGACATGACGTCCGGCGGCGTCAGTACCGCCGCCATGCCGAAGCAGGCCACCACCACGTACGGACGCAGGCTGCGCAGTCGGGTCACCGGCACCACGCCGATGGCGGCCAGGATCACCACCGCCACCGGCACCTCGAAGCTGATGCCGAAAGCGAAAAACATGGTCAGCACGAAGCTCAGGTAGTGGCTGATGTCGGTCATCATTTCCACGCCCTGCGGCGTGACCGACGCCAGGAAACGGAACGCGGCCGGCATGACCAGGAAATAGGCGAACGCACAGCCGATATAGAACAGCAGCACCGCCGAAACCAGCAGCGGGCGCGCCAGCCGCTTCTCGTTCCGGTACAGGCCGGGCCGCACGAAGGCCCAGAACTGGTAGATGACCATTGGCATGGCCAGTACCAATGCCGCCACCACCGCCAGCTTGACCGGGGCAAAGAAGGGACTGGAGACCTCGGTGGCGATCAGGTGACCGCCGCGCGGCAGGCTGCGTACCAGCGGCGCGGCCAGTTCGCCGTACAGCCATTCGCGGAACGGAAACAGCGCGATGAAGACGATGGCGACGGCGGCGATGCTGCGGATCAGCCGGGTGCGCAGTTCCAGCAGATGCGCGATCAGGCCCTGTTCCTCGCCAGCCTCGTCGGTCTCAGGCGTCATGCTTGTCCTCCGCCGAGTGCCTGGCAGGCGTCGTTGCGGGTTTGCCGGATGCCGTGTCAGGCGTCGCTGCGGGTGTCGCCCCGGGTGCCTTGTCCGTCACGCCCTCGCCGGCCTGGCGAATCTGCTCGCCGGCGCTGCGCACCGCATCACTGCCTTCGCGCGCGACCTCGTCGATTTCCTGGCTGGTCTGGCGCATGAAGTCCTGGGCTTCCTTGAGCTTTTCCTTGAGCTCCTCGGCCTCGATCTCGCGCTCGACCTCGGCGCGCACGCTATCCCAGCCGCTGCGAAGGCGTCGCAACAGCGTGCCGAGGGTGCGCGCGGCCTTGGGCAGGCGCTCGGGACCGAGCACCACCAGGGCAACCAGGGCGATCAGGAACAGTTCGCCGAAGCCGATATCAAACATGGGTTACGGACGCTGCAATCAGCGCCCCTTGCTGTCCTGCGAGGTTTTCTCCTGCTCGCGGTGTGCTTCGGGTTCGGGCGCATCGGCCTTGAGTTTTTCGCCCGATGCCTTTGCGGCGTCATCGTCCTTGTCGTCACCACCCATGCCTTTCTTGAAGTCGCGCACGGCGCTACCGAGATCGGAACCGATGTTGCGCAGTTTCTTGGTGCCGAAAAGCAGCAGCACGATCAGCAGCACAAGAATGAGTTGCCAGGGACCTATTTCCACAAAATCACCTCGTCATGACTCGATCAGGGGAAGACCAGAGACGCTCCGGACGCTGCCGATTCGACACCCGGGCCTTCCAGTTTACAGCGCAGTGTACTCCTCCAGACGGTCGCGGAAGTCCACCAGTGGTGTGGGAACGTTGCGCACGCCGCCCTCGAAGATCCGCCGCGGCGTGATGTCCGGCCCGTAGACCGCAGCATCGGCATCATAGTCGATCCGCAGCACCGAGCCATCCAGAGCCACGCCGGCAAACAAGCCGCGCGAGCGCGAGTAGGAATAGATTTCCGCTTTGAAATGGGTGCCGGTGGACACATTCGCATTGCGCCCTACCGGCCCGGCCGCGGCCGCGGCATCCACGCCGAGGGTGAATTTGCCGCGCAACAGGGAATCGACTCCGTGCCGGGTGCGGAATACCAGCACCACATCGGTGGCCGAGACCCCGGCCTGAAAGCCTACGCTGCCGCCGGTAAGGGTCACGAAAACCGGATTCGACCAGGTGCCATCGGCGGTGCGGATCGACACCAGCCCGCGGCCGAATCGCCCGCCGAAGATCAAGCCGGCCTTGATGACGTTGGGCACCACCACGATGGCCTGGGCGTGCCGCAGCAGGTCGCGTGGTATGGCACGATCGGGCGCCATTTCGATCTGCTTGAGCACGGTCATCGCATCGCTTGCGCGCTTGAGCGCATCGGCGCGGGTATCTCCGGCATGCGCCGGTCGCGCCACCATCATGGCGGCTACCACAAGCAGGCCTGTCACGGCGATTCGCTTGATCCACATCGCTACTCTCCTTCTCGTTCGTTCCAGCAAAGTGCGGGTCATGAGATCGGTGGCTTGTGGCAGACTGCACATGAAACCGTGCGGCGCAGCATGAAGCAAATGTCCACCACCTATACCGGCCTGGCCGGCTACCGCCACGACAGCGTACCCGCATCGGGTGTACTGCTGGTGAACCTGGGCACGCCCGAGGCACCCACGGCCCGGGCGGTGCGCCCGTACCTTGCACAGTTCCTTTCCGACCCGCGAGTGATCGAAATGCCTCGCTGGCTGTGGTGGACGATCCTGCACGGCATCATATTGCGTATCCGCCCACGTCGTTCGGCTGCGGCGTACGCGAAAATCTGGACCGAACAGGGCTCGCCGCTGCGGGTCGGCAGCGAGGCCCTGGCGCAGGGTATCCAGGCCGCCTTCATGCGCCGTTGCCGTGGCCCGGTGCGGGTGGCACTGGCCATGCGCTACGGGCAGCCGGACGTGGCCTCCACCATCGCCCAGCTGCAGCGCGAAGGGGTGCGTCGACTGCTGGTGCTGCCGCTTTACCCGCAGTACTCGGCCACCTCCACCGGCTCGGTGCTGGATGCGGTGGTCGGGGCCGTCGAGCGCCTGCGCTGGCCGCCGGAACTGCGCATCGTCAACGACTACCACGCCGATGCCGCCTATCTGGACGCACTGGCCGCCAGCATCCGCGCGCACTGGCAGGCGCACGGGCGCGGCGATCGCCTGCTGCTGTCCTTCCACGGCATCCCGCAGCGCTACCACCGCGCAGGGGATCCTTACTACTGCCAGTGCCAGGCCACCGCGCGGCTGCTGCGCGAACGTCTGGAACTGGCCGAGGATGCCGTCGTGGTCAGCTTCCAGTCGCGGGTCGGACGCGAGCCCTGGCTGGCGCCCTATACCGACGCCACGGTGCGCAAGCTTGCCGCAGAAGGCGTGCGTACGCTGGATGTGGCCTGCCCAGGGTTTGCCGTCGACTGCCTGGAGACACTGGAGGAAATCGCCATGCAGAACCGCGACTTTTTCCTCGATGCCGGTGGCCAGTCGCTGCGTTACATTCCATGCCTGAACGACCAGGCGGTACACGTGGAGGCGCTGACCTCGCTGGCGCTGACGCACATGCAGGGCTGGCCCGAGTGCGCGCCGGACTACGACGCCGCGCAGGCCGGCCAGGCACTGGCCGCCGCGCATGAGCGCGCCGACGCCGCACGCGACGCACAACCGGACCCTTTCCGGGAATAAAGCCGGGGTATCGCGCGCTGTTACGGATTTGCATCGCGGCTTCCGCCGCTCCTGCAAAATGCGGGCTTGCGCTGTCGTACCACGGGCATTCCCTTCGGTCACACCAGGGGCATTCCCTGCGGTCACGGCCTCCGCCGTTCCTACAAGTTGCGGGCTTGCGATTGTAGGAGCGCCGGCAGGCGCGAACCGGTGAGGCGGCAGGTTGTAAGCTTGCTTCATCGCACCACAGGCATGCCCTGCGATCACGGCCTCCGCCGCTCCTGCGGGGGTGATGGCGGTCAGGCGGAGATGGCCAGTCGTTCGGTGGCGTACACGCGCACGGTCACCAGTGCGGCGATCAACGCGGCGATCAGGCCGCTGACCAGCACCAGCAATGCCTGTTCCGGACTGACCTTGCCGCCGCGCAGCATCTCGGTGATACCCAGTTGCTGACCCAGCAGCGGTACGGCATACATCCATAGCTGGGCGCGGATGGGCAGGAAACTGAGCAGCATCGAGGGCAGCATCGGCAGCAGCATCAGGATCGACAGATAGGTCTGTGCCTCGCGATAACTCTTGGCGAAGGCCGATACCAGCGTCTGCAGGGCCGCAAACAGCGCTGTCAGCGGCAGCATCAGCACCAGCACCACAGCGGCGAAATGCGGACCAAGGTCCAGTGCCATGCCCAGTTTCTCGGTCGGCAGAAGCTTGCCGGCAAGGCCGAACGCAAGCAGGCTCAGCAGCAGGCTGGCGGTGGCAAACGCTGCCGTGGCCCCGAGCTTGCCGAGCAGGATCTTCCAGCGCGGCGCCGGGTTGACGAACAGCGGTTCGAGCGACTTGCGCTCGCGCTCGCCGGCGGTCAGGTCGATGGCCAGGTACATGCCGCCGATGAACACGCCGATGACGAAGAAGTACGGCATGAAGGCGAACAGCTGCCCGGCACGCGACTGCGGGGTGGACTGGTCGCGCGAGGCGACCACCACCGGCGTGCTTACCCCGGGCGACAGTCCGCGCGCCAGCAGGCGGATCGCGCCCTGGGTGCGGCCGTAGCGCTGGAGCATGTCCTTGAGGCGGCGCACCGGGGCACGTGCGTCCTGGCGTGAGGCATCGTAGATCACCTCGACCTGGGCCGGCTCACCCTTGCTCCAGGCCTTCGGATAACTGGCCGGGATGCGCAGCACCACGTCGGCCAGTTGTTGTTTCACGGCCGCTTCCGGGTGCTCGATCGCCGGCTGCGGCTGCAGACCATACTGCTTGAGCACGCGGATCAGGTTGGGCGCGCGCTCGGCGCCGATCACCGGCACCTTCAGCGGTTTCTCTGCCGATTCCAGCTGCTTGCTGATGACCACGTTCATCAGCATCACGAACAGCACCGGACCCAGCAACGGGCCCATGACCAGGGCGCTGGTGACGGTGCGCCGGTCGCGCAGGTTCTCGCGAACTTCTTTCAGGAAAACAGTCCATGCGGCATTCATGCGGCCAGTCCCTCCTCGCTGCCGATGATCTTCACGAAGGCGTCTTCGAGGTTCGCCTCCCCGGTCTTCTCGCGCAGTTCATCGGGGGTGGCATCGGCCGCCACCCGCCCGCGCGCGATCACCACGATGCGATCGCACAGGGCGCCGACCTCCTGCATGATGTGGCTGGAGAACAGCACGCAACGGCCCTCGTCGCGCAGCTTGCGCATGAACGTGCGCATGGCGCGCGTGGCCATCACGTCCAGGCCGTTGGTGGGCTCGTCCAGCAGCACGTTTTCCGGGTCGTGCACCAGGGCGCGCGCGATGGCGGTCTTGACCCGCTGCCCCTGGGAGAACCCCTCGGTGCGGCGGGTGGCGAAGTCGGCCATGTCCAGCGCCTGGATCAATGCGTCGCGCCGCTCGGCCAGCAGTGCCGCCTCCATGCCCTGTAGGCGCCCGAAGTAGTCGATGTTCTCGCGCGCGGTCAGATGCTTGTACAGACCGTGGGCGTCGGGCAGGACACCCAGCCGCCGACGCACCGCGACCGGGTCGACAGCCGCGTCGATGCCATCCACCCGCACCTGGCCGCTGTCGGGTTTCATCAGGGTGTAGAGCATGCGCAGCGTGGTGGTCTTGCCCGCGCCGTTGGGGCCCAGAAGACCGGTGATTTCGCCGTCGCGGGCGTCGAAGCTGACCCCGTCGACGGCTTTCACCTCACCGAAGGCCTTGTGCAGGTCGTGCACCTCGATCATGGCGTGGCTCCGTTGAAATCGATGAAGATGGGGGTCGGCCCAAGCTGATCGAGGCAGGATGCGTCGAGCTTTTCCGGGTCCGGATGATCGATGAAGCGGCGGATCACCCGCGGCGCGCAGCCGCGCATCATCTCGGCGTGTCCCTGTCCCTTGAGCACCAGCTGGCGGGCGTTGGAAAGATGCGAAACGATGGCCTTGCCCCAGGCCGGCGGCGTGACCGGATCGAGCTGGCCCGACAGCACCAGGGTCGGGATGTCGCCAGTCAACGGCTGGTGGAAGTTTGCCGGGACCGCGCCGTGCGGCCAGATCGCGCATTGCGCCTTGAGCTGGCGGATGAACAGGTCGCCCATCAGGGTGTCCTTGTCCTGCGGCCGGTCCTGGATGTGGTCGGCGTCCTCGCTGCAGGTCACGCTCAGGCCCATCGCGGAATTGATGTCACTGCCCAGGTCGCCGCTGATCAGGCTTTCCTGGCCCAGCAGCGGCCCGGGGTCGCCGTTTGCGGCGGCATCGATGCTCAGCGGCAGCAGGGCGATGGTTTCCGGCGCATAGGCAAACAGTCGAACCACCATGACCAGCGCGGTGGGATTGAACATGCGCTCGACCTGCCGGTAGGTGCGCGGGTCGCGGATGGTGACCTTGCGCGGATCGGCGGCAAGGCTGGTCTTGAGGTTCATCAGCGTGCGGTAGGGATCACCGAAGCGCTTGCGACAGGCCGCATCGGCCGTGCACAGGGCAAAATCCCTGTGCAGCGCCTGGTCCAGATGCACCGCGATGTCCTGCCCCAGGTACACCGCATTGGGCACCGGCGAGTCGAGCACCAGGCTGCGCACCGCTTTGGGGTAGCGCATCGCGAACTGCTGCGCCACGCGGGTGCCGTAGGACACGCCGATCAGGTCGAAGGGCGGGTTGCCCAGTGCCTTGCGTACCTCGGCCAGATCCTCGATGGCATTGGTGGTGGTGTAGAAACGCGGGTCGGCCTTCTTCTCGACCTCGGCCAGGCAGCGTTTGAGGTAGGCCTGGATGACGTCAAGATTCTGGCTGTACTGGATGTGCTCCTTCGCGGCCTGCGCCTCGGCTTCCGGGCAGGCCAGTGCGTTCGAGCCTCCGGTGCCGCGCTGGTCGAGCAGCAGGATGTCGTGGTGCTTGCGCAAGCCGTCGAAGAAACGCGAAGAGGTCACGTATTCGCGCGTGGCCGCCTGCCCGGGACCGCCGACCAGGAAGACCACGACATCCTTCGCGGGCACGGCCGCATCGCTGCGCACCATGGCCAGTTTCAGGGGGATCATGCGTCCCTTCGGGTCGGCGCGGTTTTCCGGCACCGTGAACGGCGTGCACCAGGCAGCGGCGCGCAATCCCGTACCCGGACGCGTCAGGTCGCAGGGCTTGAAGGTGAGCGAGCCGACCTTCCACGTGCGCGGGGCAGCGATCACCTTCACCGGTTCGGCAGGCGCTGCCGTTCTGGGCGTGGCTATGCTCGCGGCAGCGGAAGAAGCCTTTTTCTCGCGAACATACTTGCCGCCGAATATGGCCACCGCGACGCCCACGGCTATCGCGATGCGAACTCCAGTTTTCCTTTTCACGCCTGATCCCCCGGATCAAAGATGGATTCGATGGGCAAGTCGAACACCCGTGCGATGCGAAAAGCCAGCGGCAGACTCGGATCATAACGCCCGGTCTCGATGGCATTGACGGTCTGTCGCGATACATCCAGCCGTTCGGCCAATGCAGCCTGCGACCAGTCACGTTTGGCACGCAGTTGACGCAAACGATTCTTCATGGGCCCTGATAGCGTCGGCGTACCACGCGCAAGGCCAATGCATGACCCACGATCAATGCCGGCAGCACCAGCATCAATGGCTGGTCCTGGCCCAGGTGGAACACGCCGGCGGTACCCAGAAAGGCCAGGGCAAAACTCAGCAGACCCACGCTGATGCTGGCGATCGACACCGCTTCGAGCTGCATGCGCTGCTCCAGCTCGTCGCTGTCGCGCAACTTGCGCACCATGGCGCGCACCACGAACACGATAGGCAGCACCGGCAGCAGCGCAATCGCGGCCCGCAACAACGGCAGTTCGACCAGGCCCAGCAGCGGCCTGTAGGCAAATACCAGCACCATGTAGGCCACGATCGCCGGGTAGAACTCGCGTAGGAAACGCCGATGCCTGGGATGCAGCGGCTCGCGGCTGGCAAACAGGGAAAACGCCAGCCACACGCCACCCATGGCCAGCAGGAATATGCCGATCCGGTTCGCTTGCGACCAGCCGGCAAGCGCCCCTGCCACCATTACCGCCGTGCCGGCGCCGACCGCGATCGAACCCGAAATCCGCAGCACGCGCTTGCGGCTCATGGCTTGTTGCGGACGGGCAGTCTGCCGGGTATTCATGCATGCCTCCCTTGTCTCCCTGGCAAGCGTCCACGCATGACACGGTCTGCATCAATAGTAAAGCCTGCTTTACATGCAGTCTCCTCCTGTACTTCGTGGATGTCAAGCTCATTTGACACCCTTGCCCGTTTACACGGCGACCCATGTCGCAAGAACGCATGGGCGAGGTTTGACAGTCCACCGACCCTGGTTGCCGAAGGTGCGTGCCACGCGAATCGGATAACCGAGTTCGCGGACATCCTCACAACAAACCCGTGGCAAGCATGGCCACCCGATGGCAGGAACCGCATGGCGGCTTGGCTGATCACGTGGGTTGACACGCTGTCGTTTCGGACGGGCAGCCGCGATCCGGCGACGCAGGCGCACACTGGCGCCCTGTCACACAGGAGCGGCCCGAGGGTGGGCGGGCACCGTTTCAGCGCGAGGAGATGTATTTCTCGCGGCGGATCTGGCGCACGCCCAGGCCTTGCTCCTTGAGCGCAGCGAAAGCGGCATCGACCATGTTCGGGTTGCCGCACAGGTAGGCGATGTCGTTTTCGGGATCCGGCTGCAGTTCGGGCAACACCGTCTGCACATAGCCGAGGCGGTCGTGTGGCCGCGGGTCCGGGCGGGCGCCACGGCTGAAGCACGGATGGAAACGGAAGTTCGGGTGCGCCCTGGCGAAGGCCTCGAACTCCTCGCCGTACAGCAGCTCGCCTTCGTTGCGTGCGCCGTACAGCAGCACCACTTCGCAGTCGCGCTCGCGCATCCGCCGGTCCAGCTCGGGCAGCATGGCCCGGTAGGGGGTGACGCCGGTTCCGGTGGCAATCAGCAGGTAGCGCCGATTGTCGTCCTCGTCCATCAGGCAAAAGCGCCCGTAGGGTCCGCTGGCCTCGACCTGGCCGCCGGGTTCGAGTCCGCCCAGCAGGGCGGTCGCTGCGCCGCCCTCGACGTAGCTGACCGCGATTTCGATGCGCTGCACCGGCGCACCGTCGCCGCTGCCCACGGTGGCCACCGAATAGCTGCGCTTGGTCGGCTTGCCGTCGGCATAGTTGAAGTGCACCTGCAAGAACTGCCCGGCGCGAAAGGCCAGGGGCTGGCCGTCGGTGCGTTCGAACACCATGTGCCGCACGCTGGGGGCGAGCATGAAACTGTCGGCAAGACGAAGCGGGAAGTGTTCGGCCATGGGGTTATCGATCCGGGAAACGGTGCGTGCACGGAGCCGGCGTGGCGCCGGGCGACAAGCCCGCTATGATAGAAGGCTGCGTGCCGACTGGAAACCGTACGGCCCTGATCGCACCTGCGACGGGCCGATGCTGCCGCATCGGGCTTGAAAATCGCCGCCCGGCCATCACCCTCGAAGGCTTGCCAAAGAGACCCCCATGACTGACACCCCGGCCCTGGAAATCACCGACCTGCGCAAAACCTACGGCAACGGCACGCAGGCGCTCAAAGGCGTCTCGCTGACCGTGCAGCAGGGCGACTTCTTCGCCCTGCTGGGCCCCAACGGCGCCGGCAAGTCGACCCTGATCGGCATCCTCAGCTCGCTGGTCAATGCCAGCGGCGGCTCGGCGCGGATCTTCGGTGTGGACATCCACGCGCAGCGCAGCCAGGCCATGCACCTGATCGGCCTGGTGCCGCAGGAAATCAACTTCAACCAGTTCGAGAAGCCCTTCGACATCTGCGTCAATGTCGCCGGCTTCTACGGCATTCCGCGCGCCGAAGCGGTGCGCCGCGCGGAAAAATACCTGCGCGAGCTGCGCCTGTGGGACAAGGCTTTCCATGCCTCGCGCATGCTCTCGGGCGGCATGAAGCGCCGGCTGATGATCGCCCGCGCGATGATGAACGAGCCGAAGCTGCTGATCCTGGACGAGCCCACCGCCGGCGTGGACATCGAGATCCGCCGCTCGATGTGGCAATTCGTGACCGGCATCAACGCCGCCGGCACCACGGTGATCCTGACCACCCATTACCTGGAGGAAGCCGAGCAGCTGTGCCGCAACATCGCCATCATCGACCACGGCCGCATCGTCGAGAACACCGGCATGAAGCGGCTGCTGGCCAAGCTTGACGTGGAAACCTTCGTGCTCGACACCAGCCCGTTGCCGCACAAGCTGCCCAAGGTCGAGGGCATCGCGCTGTGCCGGCGCGACGACAATACGCTGGAGGCCGAGATGGCGCGCGGCCATGATCTCAACTCGCTGTTCGCCATGCTCGGCGAAAACGGCATCACCGTGACCTCCATGCGCAACAAGGCCAACCGCCTGGAAGAACTGTTCGTGCGCCTGGTCGAGAAAAACGACGACGGACAGGAGAAAGCCGCGTGAGCACCCCGTTCGCCAACAACATGATCGCCCTGCAGACCATCGTGCGCCGCGAAGTGATGCGCATCGTGCGCATCTGGTCGCAGACGCTGATCCCGCCGGCCATCACCGCCACGCTGTACTTCATCATCTTCGGCACCGTGATCGGCAGCCATCTGCACAAGGTGCACGGCTTCGCCTACATGACCTACATCGTCCCCGGACTGGTGATGATGAGCGTCATCAACAACAGCTACGGCAACATCACCAGCTCGTTCTTCGGCGCCAAGTTCCAGCGTTTCGTCGAGGAGATGCTGGTCTCGCCGATGCCAAGCTGGGTGATCCTGTCCGGCTACATCATCGGCGCCATGGCGCGCGGCCTGACCCTGGGCGTGATTGTGATGCTGATCTCGCTGCTGTTCACGAACCTGCACATCGAACACCCGCTGATCACCATCACCACGGCGATGCTGACCTCGATGGTGTTCGCGCTGGCCGGTTTCGTGAATGCGGTATTCGCCAGAAAGTTCGACGACATCGCCATCATTCCCAACTTCGTGCTGACGCCGCTGATCTACCTGGGCGGGGTGTTCTATTCCATCGACCAGCTGGGCGAGCCCTGGCACACCATTTCGCTGGCCAACCCGATCCTGTACATGGTCAATGCCTTCCGCTACGGCATGCTGGGCGTGTCCGACATCCAGATTGGCGTGGCCTACGCGGTGATGGTGTTCTTCGCGGTGGCGCTAAGCGGTTTCGGCCTGTTCCTTCTCCATCGCGGCATCGGCATGCGCAGCTGAGAGACGACATGTCCGGCGCCCGGCATCCACTTCCGGATGAAAAGCTTTGCGCATTGCGTTCGGAAGGCTTTGCCTTCGTGCCGGGACCCGAGGTGCGCGAAGCACTGGGCCGGTGCGGTTCGCTGGAAGACTGGGGCGCCTTTGCCGCAAGCTGGAACGACCTGTACGTGGACACCTACATGGCCGACCGCGGGCGCTACCGGCGACGGCGGTTTGGCGTGTTTTCGGTCGATGCACAGGGCATCATCGAACAGCCGCGCCAGCCGCATTACCAGAGCCTGGATTACAATCGCCTCAACGGCGGAGTGGAGCGCTGGTACGAGCCGATCGAGACCGCGATCCGCAACGGACAGAGCCTGCGCGCCATCCTGCATCTGGCCTACCGGGTCTTTGCTCCCCTGGCGCCCGATGTGGTGCACTGGCACGTGGAGGTGCACCAGTTCCGTATCGAGGCACGACCCGACGAGGAAGGACGCCCGACGCCCGAGGGCGTGCACCGCGACGGGGTCGATTTCGTGCTGGTGCTGCTCGTCGATCGCCACAACATCGATCGCGGCACCACCACCATCCATGCCCCTGACGGCAGCGAACTGGGCAGCTTCACCCTGGCGCAACCGCTGGATGCCGCGCTGGTCGACGATGCGCGTGTGCGCCACGGCGTGACGCCGGTTTCGCCGCACGACCCGGATCGACCCGCGCATCGCGACGTGCTGGTCGTCACGTTCCGGCGCAACGGCATGAAAACGCCCCGGCCATGACCTGACCGGGGCGCGGATGTCGCTGCCTGGATACCAGGCTTACTTGCCGTTCGACTGCCTGGGCAGGGGGGCCAGGTTGAAGCTGATCGACGGCATCTTCTTGTCCAGCGCCTTGACCACTTCATCGGTCAGGTCATTGGCCGCGTTGCCGCCCAGCACGCCCGAGTCGCGGTCCAGCAAAATGCCGCAGCGATGCTGCTTGTACGCGGTCACGACCAGCGGCTTGGCCGCTTCGACGATGCGCCCGAGGCTCTGCGAGCGGGTCAGCTGCAGACGCTGTTCCAGCTCGCCGCCCTTGCGCTGGATCGACTGCGCTTCGGACTGCAGGTACTTCTGGCGTTCCTGGCGCTGCTGGGGCTGCAGGGTCTTCTCCTGGCTCTGGAAGTCCTGCACCTGCTTGGAGAATTTCTGGCGCATGGCCAGGACTTCGCGCTGCGCCTTTTCGGTCAGGGCCTTCAGGCGCTTGCTGGCTTCCTGTCCCGCCTTGGAGGTGCCGATGAGCTGGGCCTGGGAGAGCATGCACAAACCATTGACCTGGCCGGTCAGATCCAGGGACGGCGCATCCTGGGCCCGGGCCGGGGTGATTGCCAGCGCGATCAGGCCCGCCAGCGCGGCGACCGTCAGGACACGATATGAAACCATGGGTGTTACCTCGTTTGCGTGGATGATGTGGCGGTGCATGGGCACCGCTCCGGTGATGGCAAGTGCGCCAGCATAGCAAGTCGCGGCCCCTGCGCACATGAACCGCAGCCGACCCGATGTTGCCGGGGCTTCACTTTCCCGCCTTGCGCCGATCTTTTTCCAGTGGTGCCAGCGACTCGAACTTGCTGGCGTATTCTTCGGTAATCGCCCGCGCATCGCTGCTGCTGGTGATGACCCGGGGCGTGATCAGCACGATCAGCTCGGTGCGGTTGCGATGCCGGCTGGTGCTGCCGAACAGGCGCCCCAGGATCGGGATGCGATTGAGCCCCGGGATGCCGGTGTCGGTCTTGCCCTCGTCCTGCTGTATCAGGCCGCCCAGGAGCACGGTCTGTCCACTCTGGACCGCAATCTGCGTGTTCAGTTCCCGTTTGTCGATGGGGAAGTTGCCGAACTTGTCCGCCAGCCCCGGCTTGCTGACCACCTGATCCAGGCTCAGGTACACCAGTCCGCCCGGATTGACCCTGGGCCGCACCTGCAGGATCACGCCGGTGTCCTTGTATTCGACCTGCCCCAGAGTATTGACCCCGCCATTGATGCCGCTGTTGATGCCGGGGGTGATATAGGTCTGATTGACTGGCACCTGGGTGCCGACCTGGATCCTTGCCTCCTGGTTGTTCATCACCACCAGCGACGGCGCCGACAGGACCTTGGTGTTGCCGCTCACTTCCAGTGCGTGCACCGCCGCCTGCAGGTTGCTGTTGACGAAAGAATAGAAAAAGGCATCCCCGGTCGGGTTGTACTGCGCACCGCCGTAGCCCAGGGCGCCCTGCCGCGGATTGGCAGGATTGCCGGGGACGATGTTGCCGCTGCTGTCGGTGGTGCTGTTGGCCAGCCCCTGCAGGTACCACTGCACGCCGAAACTGAACTGCCCGGTCAGCTGGACTTCGAGGATGCGGGTTTCGATCTGCACCTGCAGCGGTACGATGTCCAGGCGCTCGATGGCCGATTCGATTTCCTCCCACTGCGAGGGCCGGCAACGCACCAGCAGCTGGTTGTTGGCGTCGACCGCGGTAATGCCGATGCCACCCTGTGCGGCCTGGCCGAGGGTACCGGTCGTGGCGACCGGCGAGGAACGCTGGCCCAGACCCGATCCACGCAGCCCCCCCGGGGCCCCGGATTCGCCCTTGCCGCCCTGCATCAGCCCGCCGCTCCCGCCCGCTCCGCGCGAGGCAGTCGAGGTGGCGAGGCCGCCGCCTGAAGCACCGCCGCGACCGGAGGCGTAGCTGCCGATGGTGCCCGACTCCAGTCCCGGCCCGACCGCGCCGCCGGTATCTGTCCCGGACCCGGTGTTGGACGAAGTGCCGTTGTAGATCTGGTTCAGATAATCGGCCAGGTACGTCGCCTGCACGTTCTTGACGTCATAGACATACAGCCGCGGCTGGTTGCCGCCGCCGCGGTCGATGCGCTCGATCCAGCGGCGCACCTCGTCCAGGTAGGCCGGCTGCGGCGTGATCACCACGATCGAATTGGTGCGCTTGATCGGCAGGAAACGCAGCATCCCCGCCAGCGGACTCTTGCTGTGCGGGCCGAACAGCTTGTCCAGTTGCGGCATCAACTGGGTCACATCGGCGCGCTGCAGGCCGATCACGCCCACCGACATGCCCTTGAGCCAGTCCACATCGAAGGTGCGGATGGTGCGACGGTAATTGGCCAGTTCCTGCGGCGTACCGGCCATCACCAGCAGGTTGCGCGCCGGATCGACCAGCAGGAAGGACTTGTCGCGGGCAAAGGGCTTGAGCAGTTTCTGCATCTGCTCGGCGCCGATGTAGTGCAGCGGGAACAGTTGCGCCTGCAGGCCGCTGCCGGGACGCGCGGCGCCGAGGCTGGGCACCATGTTGCCTGCCACCGCCTCCTTCGCTGGCACCACCAGATAGTTGCCGTCCTGTTCGACCAGGGCATTGTCGGTCCACGACAGCAGCGTCTCCAGAATCGGCAGCGCCTGGCTGCGGTTCACCGGCTGCGAGGTCGAAAAGGTGATACTGCCCTTCACGCCCGGAGCAATGGCGTAGTTGCGCTTGAGCAGGTCACCCAGGACGGCCTTGACCACGGCCTGGATCGGCTGGTCCTCGAAGTTGAACACGAACTTGCCTTCGCCGCCGCGCACGCTTCGCGGCGCGGGCAGCGCGCGCACGAAGATACCGGTACCGCGGTCCATTTCGCTCTTCGGCTCGGCTGCGGGCGGGTTGCTGCCGCGCAGGGGCCGTGCAGGCGGCTGCGGCAACTGGTCCACGCCGGCCAGCGCCTCACGCTGCAGGCTGATATCGTCGCGCGGCTGCGGCAGGGTGCTGCAGGCGGCCAGCAGGCCCGAGAAGATCAATGCGGTCAGTGCAATGGATTTGTGCATGTTGTCAGTGCTCTTTTCCCTTTTGCGCCTCGAGAGCACGGCGCCTGGCTTCGATGTGTGCATGCAGAGCCTTGATACGCTGCTGCTTTTCGCGCTCCCCGGCCCGGTCCACGGCAGTCGGCGCATCCCGTCCCGGGGGCCGCATGTTCAGTGCCGCAGCCCGTTCCGGATGCCGGGTATGAGGTGGTGGGGGCCGGCCCACTGGCCGCTGGGCCGGTGTTGCGCCGGCATCACCCGTTGGCGCTTTGTCGTCACCGCGACCCTCCCCGGCCACTTTCAGTCTCAGTTCGGTACGCTGGCTGTTGCGGCTGAACACCGCACTATGCGCCTTGAGCGCAAGCAGCGTCCACCCGCTGTCGCCCACACTGGCGCCCTCGCGCACACGCACATCCTCACCCGAGCGTCCGTGCAGCAACACCATGCGCAGATCAGGGGTCAGGATGATGCCGGTCAGCTCCAGGTCGCCCAGCGTTACATTGGCATTGGCACCACCCGATTCAGCCACCGGCTGGCGGTCCGGGCTGAAAAGCGGGTGACGCCATGTATCTGCGAAGTCTTGCAGCGGCGGGTTTTTCACCGTCGCCGACGGCTCATTCGCCGGCAGAAGCGCGGCCTTGCCCGCTGCCTGCCAGTGCACACCGCGTCCGAGACCGGACATCAGGGCCGCCAGCAGCACGACCGCCAGCACGACAAGCGTGCCAAGCACCGGGGTCAGATGTCGCTGATCGGCAGCATTCATGGCTTTGATGCCTCCGCTTTCCCGCCCGACGGTCGCAGGTATCCGCTGAGACTCAATTGCACCTGCAGCGGCTGCATGCTGCCGTCGCGCCCGCGCACCGGGTAGCGGTAGATGCTGAAGTTGTCAATGAACAGATACGGCGTGCCCTGCTCCAGCGCGTACAGCACGGCAGCCAGCGCATGCATGCCGCAACGCAGGTTGATATTGACGGTGACCTTTGGATACGGCCCTTGCGCGGGCGATGCCTGCACCGGCATCTTCTGCGTCACCGCGCAGGGCCCCAGCGCGCTTTGCGCGCTGACCACGTCGACCACATGCTGCATGAGGTCGGCCGAAGCCGTGCTGGGGTCGTTCTCCGGCAACAGCGCGTTGCTGCGTATCTGGCCCTGCTGCAACCGCTCGAGGCGTGCGGCCAGACTATGCCGCTGCGCGACGATGGCGGCATAGCGATGCTGTTCCCCGCGCAATTGGCGGATCTGCGCGTCCATCGCCTGCTGGGGAGCCACGAACCACCAGTGCAGGAGCAGGAAATACGCCAGCACCAGCACCACAAGTGCCAGCAACCATGCCGCGATCCGGCGTTCAACGGGACGCAGTTTCATGCTTCCGGGCCTGTTCGGGATCAGTCTTGCCGGTGTCCTGCTTGCGCAGATGGGCCGTCAGGTAGAAACGCTCCTTGTGGGTACGAGGATCGGTACGGATCACACCCTGGAAACCGGGCTCGGCCAGGTAGGGCGATGTCTTGAGCACATCCACCAGACGCGCGGCCTGCGGGCTCTGGCCCTGCATCCCCACGCTGCCGTCACTGCCGATGGTCAGGCGTTCCAGCCAGGTGTCGGCAGGCAGCCGCTTGCTGAGATCTTCCAGCACCGCCAGCACGGTGGGCGACTGTGCCCGCTGGCGCGCCAGGAATCGTTCTGCACCGGCACTGGCATCGAGCCGCTTGCGCAACTGCATCACCTCACGCGCCTTGGCGTGCAGCGTATCGACCCGCGCCTGCATGGCATCGATCACCGCCTGCCGGTTGTGCAGCCACTGCAGCATGGCCAGCAGCACCAGCGCGGCAAGCACGCCACCCAGCATCAGGTTCAGGCGTTGCCTCGGATGGCGGTGACGGCGCCGCTGCCCGGTCGGCAACAGGTTCACGCCCAGTCGCTGCCCGTCGACAAGGGTGTCCACCGCATCGACACGCAGACCGGTGGCATCCAGCCGCTGCAGCAGCGGATCGAGCCGCGAACGCGGCACCGCCACCAGTTCCACATCCAGCATGCCGGCCGCCGCCTTTTCCAGCAGGCGGATATCGAAATGCACCTGATCGGCACGAAACGGGGTCTGCCGGTCCATTTCGTACGCAAGCACCTGGCGCAGACGCGGCAAGGCCGCCATTGGCAGGTGCAGGCGTCGACGCAGCACGGCACTGGCCGGCAGGCACAGGGCCAGGCGCAGGTCATGGGGATCGATGCCGGCACATGCATCCTGCAGCGCCGCCTGCTGCTGCGCCGGTGTCAGGGCCGAACCGATGCGCACCGGCGCCGTGCCGTCGCCGGGACAGGTCACCAGCCAGTCCTCGCCATCGAGCCTGAACATGCACCACTGGGGACCGCGGTCCAGCGCCGTGCGCCAGCGCGCAGGCAGCGAAGCGCGCAACTCGCCACCCCACCAGCGCAAAAAACCGGGCAGCGGCGAGCCGTGCCAGGCGCGGCTCAGGGATTCTATCGATGGACGCAGCGATTGCGTCAGCGATGGCATGCCTTCCTCCCGCATGGTTGTCAGCGACTCGCGCCCCCCGGAGCGCGCCATGCCTGCCGCCTACGGCAGGCCGGATCGGCGACCTTACTATGAAACCGGGCGTGATGGCTGCACGTATCCGGCCTTATCCCCGGTCCTGCCCAGCGCTGCGACGCCGCGCGCGATGGGTGGGCGTGGCCGTCCACGGATCGTCCGGCCAGGGGTGTTTCGGATAGCGTCCCTTGAGTTCCTTCTTCACTTCCGGATAGGTCCGCTCCCAGAATCCGGCCAGGTCCCGGGTGACCTGCACCGGCCGCCCCGCCGGCGACAGCAGGTGCAGCATGACCGGCACGCGGCCGCCAGCCACGCGCGGCGTGTCGGCCAGGCCAAACAATTCCTGCAGCTTGACCGCCAGAACCGGCGGGGCACCCGGAGCATAGTCCAGCCGGTGGCTGCGGCTGCTGGGCACGGTCAGTCTGGCAGGCGCCAGCGTGTCCAGCTGCTGCTGCCGGGCGTGATCGAGAAGGCCCGAGAGTGCCTGGGTGAGGCCGGCCGCTGACAGCGCATCCAGCTTGCGCATGCCGGACAGGTACGGGCCCAGCCAGTTTTCCAATGTATCGCGCAGGGCCGGGTCGGACAGGTCCGGCAAACCCAGCTCGGGTCTCCACATGGCCAGCGACTGCACGCGCGCACGCAGCCGCCGGGACGCATCGCTCCAGGGCAGGATCTCCAGACCGCGTTCGCGCACACGGGCCAGCAGCGCCGGCAAGGCATCTTCCGGTCGTACCGGAACACTGCGCCGGTTCAGCACCAGCGCGTCGAAGCGCTGTTCCTCGAACGCCTCGGCCGCCTCGCGTTCGGCATTCCAGCGCGCAACACGCTGTGTCACGAAGCGCTCGGGGCAATCGCGCTCGAGCACCGCCGGATCGATCGGCGCGGCGGCCCGTATCAGGCTGTCGCGCTCTTCCATGCGAAGATCCGGCACGACCAGCCATGGCTCTCCCGTCAGATCCGAATCTTCGTGCAGGCGTGCACCGCGTCCGTTGCTCAACTGGTAGCGCAACGGCTGACCCTGGACCTGCCTGGCGATGCGATCGGGGAAGGCGTGCAGCAGCAAGTCGCCCACGGCATGGCTGTGCGGCACGCCACTGGCCGCCGTGCGCGCACCGATGCGCTGGCGCCATCCCCGCGCTGCGCGATCGATCACGGCCAGCGCTCCGGCATCGGCGCCGATGCGCCGCGCCACCGCCGTGCCACCATCGCGCCAGGCGTGCAGTGCCGACACGCGGTTGCGAAAATCATCGCTGCGGGCCTGCGCTCCGCGCAAAGGCGAGCGCGCATCGAGCAGGGCCAGCAGATCGGCCATCAGGCCGAGCCTCGCCGGTGCCGCACGCGTCACGGCGGCAGCCAGACGCGGGGTCGCGCCCAGCGCATGCATGCGCCTTCCCAGCGGCGTGATGCGTCCGTCGTTATCGAGCGCGCCCAGCCGGCCCAGCAGTTCACGCGCCTGCGCCAATGCGCCCGACGGCGGCGGGTCCAGCCACGGCAAGGCATCGTGCCCCCAGGCGGCAAGTTCCAGCGCCAGTCCGGACAGATCGGCCTGGGCGATCTCGGCAATCCGTCGTGTTTCCAGACGCTGGCTCTGCGGCCACAGGCGATAGGCCGTGCCGGGCGCCACCCGTCCGGCACGACCGGCTCGCTGGTCGGCCGAATCGCGTGCAATGGCAAGCGTACGCATCCGCGTGAACCCGGAATGGGGATCGAACTGCGGCGCGCGCGCCAGCCCGCTGTCGACCACTGCGCGGATACCCGGAAGGGTAACGCTCGATTCAGCCACATTGGTGGCCACAATGACCCGGCGCACGCCGGAATCACCCGGCGCAAGCGCAGCCTGCTGGTCGGCCAGCGAGAGTTCGCCGTGCAGCGGCACAATCTCGACATCGTTGTCCAACTGCGCATCCAGCAGCCGCGCGGCACGGGCGATTTCGCGCTGACCGGGAAGAAAGGCCAGCACATCGCCATCGTTTTCATCCAGGGCCTGGCGCACGGTGCGCGCCAGATGCTGCTCGACCGACTCCTGCGCCCGGGCCGGCGGATACTCGATGCGCACCGGGAAGCTGCGCCCCGGACTGCTGATGCGCGGCGCATCCAGCCAGCGGGCAATGCGCTCGCCGTCCAGCGTGGCCGACATCACCACCAGGCGCAGGTCCGGACGCAGGCCGCCCTGCACATCCAGCGCCAGCGCGGCACCAAGGTCACCGGCCAGATGGCGTTCGTGGAATTCATCGAACACGATGGCGCCAACCCCGGACAGCTCGGGGTCGTCCTGGATACGTCGCGTCAGCAATCCTTCGGTCATGACTTCGATGCGCGTGTGCGGACCGATGCGCGACTCAAAACGCATGGCATAACCCACCGTATGCCCGACCGGCTCGCCGAGTTGGCGGGCCATGAAGCTGGCCGCCGCGCGCACGGCAATGCGTCGCGGCTCCAGCATCAGGATGCGCCGTCCGGCCAGCCACGGCGCGTCGAGCAGGGCCAGCGGCACCTGGGTGGTCTTGCCGGCGCCGGGCGGCGCTTCGAGGACCAGGCGGGTGCCGGTGGCCAGGGCGTCCTGGATCTGCGGCAACAAGGGTGTGATGGGAAAGTGCATGCTTGCGCAGGTAGGAGAAAGTGAGGACGGAGGGCGTTAAGCCGCAGCTTAACGCCCTCCGTCCCCTGCCACGTACAATGCGTGTTTTTGCACGATCCAAAAACCATGCACCTGATCGACATCGGCGCCAACCTCACCCATGACAGCTTTGCCCACGACCTCGACGCCGTGCTGGAGCGCGCGCTTGCCCATGGGGTGGCGCAGATGGTCGTCACCGGGGCCAGCCGCGAAGGCAGCGAAGCGGCCCTTGCGCTGGCCCGCGCGCATCCGGGCGTGCTCTACGCCACCGCCGGCGTGCATCCTCACCACACCATCGACTACGACGCCGACACCGACGCCCTGCTGCGCCGCCTGGCTGTCGAACCGGAAGTGCGCGCAGTCGGCGAGACGGGCCTGGACTACCACCGCAACTACTCCCCGCGCGAGGTGCAGTTGCGCGTATTCGAGCAGCAGCTGACCATCGCCGCCGAACGGAAGATGCCGGTGTTCCTGCACCAGCGCGACGCGCACGGCGACTTCCTGGCGCTGCTCAAGCAATTTCGCGACGCCCTGCCCGCCGCGGTGGTGCACTGCTTCACCGACACCCGTGAGGCGCTGTTCGACTACCTGGATATCGATTGCCACATCGGCATCACCGGCTGGCTGTGCGACGAGCGCCGTGGCACGCACCTGCGCGAGTTCGTCCGCGACATTCCCGCCGACCGCCTGATGATCGAGACCGACGCACCGTACCTCCTGCCGCGCACGGTGCGCCCCAGGCCCGAGCATCGCCGCAACGAGCCGATGTACCTGAAACACATCTGCGAGGAACTGGCGCGCGACCGCGGCGAGGATGTGGAGGTCACGGCACAGCACACTTCTGCCACAGCGTCAGCCTTCTTCAAGCTGCCGCAAGTGGGGACGGAGCACGTCAAGCCGCAGCTTAACGTGCTCCGTCCCCGGTAAGTTCCACCCACTCGCCAGGCGCAAGCGTGCCAAGCTCGACATCCCCCACGCGCACGCGCACCAGCCGCAGCGTCGGCAGCCCGACTGCGGCAGTCATGCGTCGCACCTGGCGGTTGCGTCCTTCGCGAATGGTCAGTTCGAGCCAGGCCGTGGGGATGTGCTTGCGGAAACGCACCGGCGGATCGCGTGGCCACAGCCAGCCCGGCGCGGATGCCCGCAGCACCACCTGCGCCGGACTGGTCATACCGTCCTTGAGCCGTACCCCGCGCGCCAGTTGCTGCAGCGCCGCTGCCGTGGGCGTGCCCTCGACCTGCACCAGATAGGTCTTGGGCCGCTTGTGCCGCGGGTCGGTCAGGCGGTGCGCCAGCGCGCCGTCATCGGTGAGCAGCAACAGGCCTTCGCTGTCGCGATCCAGGCGGCCAGCCGGGTACACCCCGGCCTTGCGGATGTAGTCCGCCAGCGTCGCACGGCCCTCGCGGTCGGTGAACTGGCACAGCACGCCGCAGGGCTTGTTGAATGCAATCAGCATGGAATGCGCAGGTGGGTGTGGGGGGGACGGAGGGCATTAAATTGCAATTTATTGCCCTCCGTCCCCGGGTTCATGCCGCTTAACGTGCTCCGTCCCCGTGATTGGCCGGCTTCACGAAGCGCAATGTCATGCGGTCCGATTCGCCGATCGCCTCGTATTTCGCCTTGTCCCTTGCGCCCCGCGCCAGGGTCGGTGGCAGCGTCCACACGCCCTTGGGATGATGGTGGTCGTCCCGGGGATTGGCGTTGATGTCGCTGCTGGCCTCGAGCCTGAAACCGGCTGCGGTCGCCCACTGGACCACTTGCGCCCGGGGCAGGTAGCCACTGCCCTGGACGGCGTCCAGCGAAGCACCGGGGTCGGCACGGTGTTCGACCACGCCCAGCACGCCACCGGGACGCAACACGTCGTAGAACGCCTTGAACATGGCCTGTGCGGTGCCGGCATGCACCCAGTTGTGCACATTGCGGAAGGTCAGCACCATGTCCGCCGAACCGGGCCTGCCCAGTACTGGCTTGCGCGGGTCGAACTGCACGATGCGCGCCTTGCCGAACACTTTCGGGTCGGAGGCAAACAGCTTCTTCAGTGTGCTGTCACCTGCTGCTCGTCCCGGAGGCGTAGCAAACACGGCAGCGATGTATTGACCGTTGTCGCGCAGCAAGGGCGCCAGGATGCGCGCATACCAGCCGCCACCCGGGGTGATCTCGATGACCGTCATGTCCGGCCGCACGCCGAAAAATTCCAGCGTCCCGAGCGGGTGCCGGTAGCGGTCGCGGACTCGGTCGGCGGCTGGCCTCCAGTTCCCCGCCAGCATGTCGCGAATGCGCTGCGCGGTCATCTGGCTGGCGGACGTGGGTGGCACCACTTCGTCGGGCTGGTCCACACGCGCACTGGAGCTGGCCGAAGCGGCCGCGGGCGGCTGTACGCCGGCAATGGCGGAAGCGGGCGGTGGCGAAGGCGCGCTGCAGGCTCCGAGCAGACACGCCAGGACGAGAACCGGTCCGGTTTTCATGCGAACTCCCTCAACAGGGTCCCTCCCCTGATGCGCCGAAGCCTAGCATGCGCCACGGCCCTGCGCCGTGTCGCTATCAGGCCTTCAGAAAGGCCGTGGGCAGACCGATTGCAAGCCGTCGACATGCTCGTTGAGATCCGAAGCAATGCCCTGCCACATCGGGTCGAGGATGAAATCGATACCCTCGCGCCGGGCCAGCTTGGCGGCGGGAATGAAATCGGCATCGCCCGCCACCAGCACGATCTGGTCGACCTGGCGCTTGTAGGCCATGGCGGCGATGTCGATGCCGATCTTCACGTCGACCTGGGTCTGGCGCATGTCCATCTCGAAGTGCTCGTCCTTGAGATCCGCCCACTGCAGCGAGCCTTCGCGCAGGGCCTGCACGGTGGCGCGTTTGAGCTGCCACTCGCCGCCGCGGTCGCTCAGCCGTCCCAGGCGCAGGGCCAGCTTGCGCTGCCGGCGCAACTGGTCGTGCAGGTCCCAGCGAAAATGCGCCATGTTGCTGTCGCCGAAGTCGATGTCGGTACCGCTGACCGGACGCTGGAACACCTTGTCCATCGGCTCGCAGTCATAGAAGAAGATGCGGTACAGCGCCTCCTTGGGACGGTCCAGCGCGCGGATGTGCTCGATGGCCATGGTGAAGGCGGTCTTGGCCACCACGCGCGGATCGTTGGCGTCGCGGTCGCTGTAGACCTTGCGGAAACGGGCGAGAAAGAACGCCCCGTCGATCAGGACGGCAGTTGCGGACATAGCAATTCCTCAATGTATTGGGGACGTATAAGCAGGTATGGCCGGCCACCGGAAAGCCGCTGGCGTCGGACCGGCCATTGTAGGAGACATCGCGCCAGGCGTCATGCCGGCGATGCGTTCAACTCCCGGCCCGCCTGGGCACACGGCACATGCCGGCCAGGGAGCAACCGCGTGCAGCGGCGTCCGTGGAACGCCATGCGCCTACCCGGACACCGCTGCCGACAGCGCGCGCAGCGCGGCGTTCAGCGTGGCACTGGGGCGCATGGCCGCACCGACCTTCTCCCGGTCCGGGTGGTAATAGCCCCCCATGTCGACCGGCTGACCCTGCACGGCGTTGAGCTCGTCGACGATGACCTGCTCGTTGTCGGCGAGCGTTTTCGCCAGCGCGGCGAAGGCCTGCTTGATCTGCGTATCGTCGCCCTGCGCAGCCAGGGCCTGCGCCCAGTACAGGGCCAGATAGAAATGGCTGCCGCGGTTGTCCAGCTCGCCGACCTTGCGCGAGGGCGAGCGGTTCTCGTCAAGGAACTTCGCGGTAGCCTGGTCCAGTGCCTCGGCCAGCAGCCGGGCGCGGGCATTGCCGTGGTTCTTGCCCAGATGCTCGAGCGACGCGGCCAGCGCCAGGAACTCGCCCAGCGAATCCCAGCGCAGGTGGTTTTCGGCGACGAACTGCTGCACGTGCTTGGGCGCGCTGCCGCCGGCGCCGGTCTCGAACAGCCCGCCGCCGGCCATCAGCGGCACGATCGACAGCATCTTGGCGCTGGTACCCAGCTCCATGATCGGGAACAGGTCGGTCAGGTAGTCGCGCAACACGTTGCCGGTCACCGAAATGGTGTCCTGGCCCTTGCGGATGCGCGCCAGCGAATGCTTCGTGGCCTCGACCGGCGACAGGATGCGAATGTCCAGGCCGTCGGTGTCGTGGTCCTTGAGATACGTTTGGACCTTGGCAATCAACTGGCGATCGTGTGCACGTCCCTCGTCCAGCCAGAACACCGCCGGGGTGTCGCTGTCGCGGGCGCGGGTCACCGCCAGCTTCACCCAGTCGCGCACCGGCGCATCCTTGACCTGGCACATGCGCCAGATGTCGCCCACCTCGACTGCGTGCTCGAAAATTGTGGCGCCTTCGGCGTCGGTCACCTTCACGGTCCCGTCGGCGGGAATCGGGAAGGTCTTGTCGTGCGAGCCGTATTCCTCGGCCTTTTGCGCCATCAGGCCGACGTTGGGCACGCTGCCCATGGTCGCCGGATCGAATGCACCGTGCGCCTTGCAGTCCTCGATCACCGCCTGGTACACCCCGGCGTACGAGCGGTCGGGAATCACCGCCTTGGCATCCTGGCGTTCGCCCTGTGCGTTCCACATCTTGCCCGAGTCACGGATCATCGCCGGCATCGAGGCGTCGATGATCACATCGCTGGGCACGTGCAGGTTGGTGATGCCCTTGTCCGAGTCGACCATGGCCAGTTTCGGACGCTCGGCATACAGCGCTTCGATGTCGGCCTTGATGGCCTGCTGCTGGTCTTCCGGCAGCGATGCCATGCGCGCGTACAAATCGCCGATGCCGTTGTTGGCGCTGAAGCCGATCTGCCTGAGCGCATCGGCGTGCTTGTCCAGCACCGCCTTGTAGAACTCGCTCACCACCACGCCGAAGATGACCGGGTCGGACACCTTCATCATGGTCGCCTTCAGGTGCACCGAGAACAGCACGCCGCGGGCCCTGGCATCGGCGATCTGCGCGTCGATGAAGTCCGCCAGCGCCTTGCGGCGCATCACCGCGGCATCGACGATCTCGCCTTTCAGCACCGGCACCGCGTCCTTGAGCACCGTTTCGCTGCCGTCCGCGCCGTGCAGGGTGATTTTCAGCGTGCCGGCCTTGTCCAGCGTGGCGGATGTTTCGCTGCCGTAGAAATCGCCCTCGTCCATGTGCGCGACATGGGTTTTCGACTCGGCGCTCCACGCCCCCATGCGATGCGGATGCTTGCGTGCATAGGCCTTCACCGACCTGGGCGCGCGACGGTCGGAATTGCCCTCGCGCAGCACCGGATTGACCGCACTGCCCTTGACCTTGTCATAGCGTGCGCGCACCTCGCGCTGCTCGTCATTGCGCGGCTCATCCGGGTAGTCGGGCAACGGATAACCCTGGGTCTGGAGTTCGGCAATGGCCGCCTTGAGCTGCGGCACCGAGGCGCTGATGTTGGGCAGCTTGATGATGTTGGCCTCGGGGCTCCTGGCCAGCGCGCCCAGTTCGGCCAGGTCATCGGAGACTTTCTGCGCGGCGCCCAGCCGGTCCGGAAACTGCGCCAGGATGCGCGCAGCCAGCGAAATATCCCGTGTCTCCATCGCCACCCCCGCCGCATCGGTGAACGCATCGACGACCGGCAGCAGCGACTGGGTGGCCAGGAACGGGGCTTCGTCGGTCAGGGTGTAGATGATCTTGGGGGAATCACTCATGAAGATGTATTCCTTGGCGGTGGGGAAACGCCGCTCGCGCAGCGCATAGCCCGCCTATTCTCGCGCGTTCCGCCGCGCTCACCAAACGCTTTCCCATGGAACCTTCCCGTGTTACACGCGCGCAACGCGCGCCTTGTGCGCATCGCGCGGCGGGATTGGGGTCGAAGCAAAGAAGGTGTCTCCCCGCGCACGCCGGGACCGAGCCCTGTCCGACCAGAAAGCCCCGCACAACAGAATCCTTGTCCTGGTCGTGACTGGAGGTGAGCTTCGGCGTGGCGTGAAACGGATCCGCAACCGCGGCGGCCTTGTGCAGGCAAAGCGGCTGCCAAATGGGTGTTTTCGTTCACCAGGCATCGTGCGAGGATGAAAATCTTTCTGTGACCGCCTGTGCCCTGCCATGGCCGCCTTCTGGATCGTCGAACGCACGCAGGACGCCCGCTTCCCCTTTCGCATCCGCATCGAACAGGAGGGACGGGTGCTGCTGGCGGTACGGACGCAGGATGCCTGGCCGGGTCCGGGCCGGCAGGTGTTCTGCCTGCGCGACGACGCGGCGCACGCGCACGAATCCCTGTCCCCGCACGAAAAGGTGCCGATCGCGCATCTGGCGCGCCTGGGCCGCAAGCTTTCGGTCACCCTGGATCGCGCGCAGCGCAAGCGCTGCGAGTTCCTCAAGATCGAAAAACCGCGCAAGGACGGCAGTGGCAGCTACGAGCAGATTTTCTTTCGCACCGAATCGGCTGTGCGTGCGCACAAGTCGTCCAAGCGCACCGAACTGGTCACGCACGATGCGCTCGATATCGTCATCGACAGCATGGAACGCTATCCGTGGCGCTTCCCCGGGGCGCAGCTCAGCCGGCGCAAGCTTCCAGTCGGCGATTATGCCCTGCAACACCATCAGCGACTGGTGTGCATGGTCGAACGCAAGACACGCGAGAACTTCCTCACCGACCTGTCCCAGCTCAAGGGTCTTGAACAGCAACTGGCCGAACTGGCCGCCTACCCGCACGCGGCACTGGTGATCGAGGCGCACTACCGCGATTTCGGCGATCCCGGACACCTTGGCGCGTGGCCTGCAGCGCACGTGCAGCGTGTGCTGGCCGAGCTACCGGTGCTGTTCCCCGGCCTGCAGATCGTCTATGCCGGCAACCGCAAGCTGGCCAACCTGTGGACCCAGCGTTACTTCGCCGCCGCTGCCGCCAGCCTGGCGCGGCCCGCCCCCGACAGCGTGCGCGAAGTGACCGCCCGCTACCGTGGCCAGGCTGCCGACGGTGGCCTGGACACCCGTATCCGCGTGGCGGCGCTGAACGAAATGCCCGATCCGTTTCCGAGCCGCTTGCTGCGCCAGCATTTCCCCGACATTCCCCCATCACGCATCAAACGCGTTCTCGATCAACTGCGCGATGAAGGCCGTCTCGCCACCGAAGGCCATGGCCCCGGCACGCGCTGGCGTCGGCTGGGCTCATGCCGCGATACGGGAAATCAATCTCGACCATGAAATAAAGCAGCTGCCCGGGATGCACACGGCCCTTGCGACTTGCCTGCCGGGGCGGGCAGGCATAGGGTGGCCCCGGGGTGAGCCATGCGGTTGCTGTCTCGATCCATGAGACAGCATCCATGTACTTCCTTTCCACAAGCGCCAATAGGGGGCCGCTTGTGCCACACCGTCGTTATCCCTCCCAACTGAAGCGCACGAGCACGAGCCCGACCGCTGGAACGGTGCGGACGCACAAGTGCGCCTGTGTGAATGCCGCGCCGCGCCTCCAGGGCCATTGCATCGCCGGTAACCCGCCCTGCAGCCATCCCGCCGCCATGCCGAGTTGGCATTTCGAAGATGTACTGCACACCGAAAGCATGGTCATCCCTGCTTCGCACTGGGAACGTAGTCGCCAGCGATCAGGAATTGCGGATGCTCCTGACCCATGGATGAAAGAGGTCATTGCACCCCGCAGGACCAAGCACGGAGGAATATCGTGACCTTTGAGAACTATTTCGCTCACGCCACGGGAGTAGGTGCTCCCTACGCCTACCAAACACGACTGGCTCTGGAAACCTGGCCCGATCTCCTCGATATTCCCACCGGCATGGGCAAGACGGCCGCCGTGACCCTCGCCTGGTTATGGAAGCGCGGCTGGCGTGAAGGCAACTGTACCGATCCGGTCGACGAGTCAACACCGCGTCGCTTGATCTGGTGCCTGCCCATGCGCGTGCTGGTCGAGCAGACCGCCGACAACCTCCGCAACTGGCTGGACAACCTGGGCATTCGCGGCGATGCCGGCGACGGCAAGGTCTCCGTGCATGTGTTGATGGGTGGGGAAAGCGACTTGAAGTCCTGGGCCGAGCACCCGGAAGAGGACATGATCCTGATCGGCACCCAGGACATGCTGTTGTCTCGCGCGCTGATGCGCGGCTATGGCATGAGCCGCTATCAGTGGCCAGTGCATTTTTCTCTGCTGCACAACGACTGCCTGTGGATATTCGACGAGGTGCAATTGATGGGCGCCGGGCTCACCACCTCGGCACAACTCGAAGCCTTCCGACGAAGTTTTCCCTTGGCGAAAAACAGCCGCACCCTGTGGATATCGGCCACTCTGAACCGTGATTGGCTGGATACGGTGGACATGCACACCCATCTCGAATCCCTGGCGACGCATGGTCTCGGCGAACAGGACCGCGAGCAGGCAGCGGCTCGCTTGCAGGCAGTGAAATCGCTGGCCAAAGCTCGCTTTTCCCTATCCAAAGAGGCGGGCAACAAGCAAGGATTGCAGACCTATCTGCAAGACCTTGCCGATTGGGTACTGGAGGCCCACGACGAGACGGCGCAGACGCTGGTCATCGTCAACCATGTCGGGCGGGCACAGCAGCTCTTTCACCTTCTGCGTAAACAACGTCCGAACCGGGCCGATCTCCTGATTCATGCCCGCTTCCGTGCCGCCGAGCGTGCCGAACAAGCGCGTCACCTGGGCGAAAAGAATGTTCCAGACCGCATCATCGTCGCCACCCAGGCCATCGAGGCCGGTGTGGACATCTCATCGAAAACCCTGGTGACCGAACTTGCGCCCTGGCCTTCTCTGGTACAGCGCTTCGGGCGCTGCAACCGCTACGGCGAATACAACACGGAGGGTGCCCGCATCTTCTGGGTGGACATCGCGGTCGATGCCGATGCCTTGCCCTACACGTCAGACTTGCTGACGAACGCACGCAACAAGCTGGCCGGCCTCTCCAGCGCCAGTCCTCGAGACCTTCCAGCCACTGATGAGGCGCGTCAACTCACCGCTGTTCTGCGTCGCAAGGATCTGCTCGATCTGTTCAATACGGATCCTGATTTGTCCGGTTTCGATGTGGACGTGTCCGACTACATCCGCGACACCGGTAACCCCGGCGTGCAGGTGTTCTGGCGTGATTTCAAGGATGACCCCAATCAATCCGCAGCCGACGGCAAGCCCGAGGGCAGGCCGGATCGCGCCGAACTCTGCCCCATATCCATGGGCCAGGCCAGAGGTCTCCATAAACGCGGCGCATGGTACTGGGACACGCTCGGCGACAAGAAACGCAACGGACAGTGGATGAAACTCGACCACGAGCCGCATCCTGGCATGACGCTGATGCTGCGCGCCGCCGATGGCGGTTACGTCGAACACCTCGGCTTCGATGCCACCATCAAAAAACCGAAAGTGCCACTCGTCACGGTGGCGGCATCAGAACGACAGGACGCGTATGGGGAGGATTGGGGCTCACGGCAGAACAAGCCCGTGGCATTGCCTGCCCACCTTGGTCACGTGGCCGCGCAAGCCGGGGCACTCTGCAAAGCGCTTGAGGAAACCACGCACAGCGCCAGCGTGGTCCGCGCCGCACGCTGGCACGACCTCGGCAAGGCGCATGAGATTTTCGATGCCACCATGCACGCCTGCGAACAGGCACCGCAGGGGTTCTTGGCCAAGTCCCCTTGCAAAGCACGCCACAGCCGACCCTTCTTCCGCCATGAATTGGCCTCCATGCTCGGTTGGCTGGCCCAGCACGACGGCGAGCCCGATGCCGACCTCATCGCCTACCTGATCGCCGCTCACCACGGCAAGGTGCGCATGAGCCTGCGCGCCATGCCCACCGAAGAAGCGGCTTCAGGAGTCAAACGTTTCGCCCGTGGCGTGTGGGAAGGCGACGTACTGCCCGCGCTCGACTTCGATGGTGAACAAAGTGCCCAGACCGCCCTGAAGCTGGCGCTGATGGAAATCGGCGAAGGCGAGCAGGGGCCGTCCTGGACCGAACGCACCCTCAAACTGCTCGATGAACACGGTCCATTTCAACTGGCCTGGCTGGAAACCCTGGTGCGCCTGGCCGATTGGCGGGCCTCCGCAGCCGAGCAGCAAGGAGACGACCATGAATGAGATCATTCTGGATGGCTGCACGCCCACGCCGTTGGCCAACTACCTCAAGGCTTTGGGCGTGCTGCGCCTGCTATCGTCGAAATATCCCGATACGCGCGGCTTTTGGCGCGGCGACAGGTTCGTGCTGCGCACGTCGTTGGACCGAGCAGGCATCGAAGAATTCTTCCTGGAAGACTACGAACCGACGCCGATCATGGCACCGTGGAATGGCGGCAGTGGATTCTACGATAAAGACAATAAAACGGCACTCGAAGCCATTCTGAAAAGCACCGATAAGCGGCTTGCTGGCTTTCGATCCAGCCTGCTAATCGCCGAGCAGGCACTGGAGGGTGTTGATCGCAGTGCAAGCCCCAAGGGCGAAGCCAAAGCGGCATTGCTTGCTCGTATTCGTGGTGAGTTGCCTGATGATGTGTTGGGTTGGTTCGATGCGTCGGTGTCACTCGCAGGCACTTCGGCCAAATACCCGCCGTTGCTAGGTACCGGTGGCAATGATGGCCGCCTCGACTTCACGAACAATTTCATGCAGCGCTTGCTGGACGTGCTTGCCTGTAGTCAGGGGGAAACGCAGAACGCCTCATGCCTGTGGCTGGCAATGACTCTATTCGCAGAAACTGCGCCGGGGTTGGTGAAAAACGCGATTGGTCAATTTTCTCCCGGACAGGCGGGCGGTCCCAACGCCAGCACGGGTTTTGAGGCGGATGCCGCGATCAATCCCTGGGATTTTGTACTGATGATCGAAGGTGCGTTGCCATTTGCTTCGGCAGCCGTGCGCCGCAACGCCAACGATCCTTTCGGTGTGATGAGCTACCCGTTCACCGTAAACGCCGTGGGCGCCGGTTCGGGCAGTTTGGGTGGTGAGGGCGACCTCGTGGATGCTAAGGGCAAGAAGAAAGCGCGTGGCGAATTGTGGATGCCCTTGTGGGAGCAACCGGCTTCCTATGCGGAAATTCGTGTACTTCTGGCTGAAGGTCGTGTGGCGCTGGGCAAAAAACCCGCGCGGGATGCCCTGGACTTCGTACGCGCTGTTCAACAGCTTGGAGGTTACCGGGGCATCAAGAGCTTTCAGCGCTATGGATTGCTGATGCGCTCGGGGAAAGCCTATCTGGCAACGCCATTGTCACGCATCGAAGTAGGCGATCACCCGCAATCGCGCTGGCTCGTCGATCTGGACGGGCACCAGTGGCTGGATCGCTTTCGTCAGTTCGCCCGCGGCGATACGGCAGCCAACCGCTTCCATGTCCTGCGCAAACGTCTGGAGGACATGCTTTTCGCACACTCGGGACGAGAGCCGGGCAAAGCCGAAACGCAAGCTTTGCTGACACTACTCGGGGAGATCCAGCTTGCCCTGACAAGCAGCACCAAGGCGAAGGAGTCGGTCCGTCCCATTCCTCGCCTGTCCGAGAGCTGGGTTGTGTCCGCCGACGACGGTAGTCCCGCGTTCCGGATTGCCAGGGCGCTTGCCGGACTGCATGGCGTCAGCGACGAGCCCTTGCCAATGCGAGCCCAGCTCTTCCCGGTACACCGTCGATACGACCAATGGATGTCGCCGGATGCCGGCGAAAAGGCACGCATCTACATGGGTCGAAAGGGGACCCTGACCGATACCCTTTGTGCTTTGTTGTCACGCCGCCTGTGGTTGGCGGACAAGCTGGACATGAAGGACAAGCCGCTTGCCAGTCCCTCTGGTGCCACGCTGGAAGATGTTGCCGCCTTCCTGCGCGATCCCGGCATGGATACCCGCATCGCGGCGCTGCTGCCGGGCCTTGCGCTGTGCGCGATTCCCGAAGACGCCGACAAGTCAGCCGGCGAAGGCATGCTTCCGGCTGCCTTCGGGCTGATGAAACTGGCGCTCACCCCGGACCGGACCCTGCGCGCGCTGGGCTGGCTGGGCCCAGAAGAACACCTGCCGGTTTCGGCCGGGATGCTGGCCCAGCTTGCGGCCGGCAATCACGGCAACCGCGCAGCGATCGCCGCTTGGCGCCGATTGCGATCTTCCGGATTGGCTCCTGTGTTTGCCCCCGATGCCTTGCCCGACTTGCGCGGGATATCGCCCTCGCGCGCCGCCGCCGCACTGTTGATCCCGCTGCGTTACGGCGCTACCGCTGCGCTCGCGCACAAGATGCTGAAAACCGCGGAGTCTGAAACCGAAACCGCCTGATCCATTGCCTTTGTCCAAGGAGCATTACCATGAGCCTCGATTTTTCCACACTCTCCAATGCCCCCCGCCTGCTGCTGAGCGCCAGGTTGAAGCCCTTGCAGGGAACACGCTTTCAACCCACCGGCTTTCCGGAAATCGGCACCGCGCAATACGACGGTCCGGACGGCACGCCCATGCTGCTGGTCGAATCCGCGCAGAGCATGGCCAATCGCATGGAAGCGGTCTGCTGGGACAAGCTGGCCGACGATTGGGTGCAGCCGCTCAAGGGTCTTTCTGTCATACGCGTCAAGGACAAGGATGGCCAACCGCTCACCAATTCGGTGCTGGAAGCCCATCGCATTAATTCGGAGTACATCGCGCGGTCAGACGACTTCAAGCTGATTGAGGACGCACTTGCTTACAGGAAGGATCGCCGTTTTTCGGTTCGGGATCAGCTTGTGCCGGTGCTATTGAAATACGACATCAACAGCCTGCTTCATGGCGTATTCCTGGAGGAAATCGCGGGGGTCATCCGTCTGCCCCGCGCCCTCTCCGGCTTTATCGAAGCAAGCGAAGTCAAGGTCGCCGCCAGCGGAGGCGTGAAGTTTGGGCTTGAGCCAGAGAAAAAAGACGGTGAAGGCAACGTTCCATACCCTCGCGATGAATTCATCTCGCCCGATATCGCCGCCTTCTTCAATCTGGACCTGGCGCAACTGCGCGGCTACGGCTTTTCCGAGCCGGTGTACACGCTGCTCGTCGCATTGGCGCTCTACAAGATTCGCGCCTTCCTGGAGCACGGCCTGCGCCTGCGTACCGCCTGCGACCTGGAATGCGAGGCTATCGATATCCAGCGTCCACAAGGCTTCGCCTTGCCGACGTTGGCCGATCTTGAACAGGCGCTGCCCGGTCTTGTTCAGGCAGCGAGCGCGGATGCCGGGTTCGAGCAGATCGCGGTCACCTACAGCGGCGGCGGAAAGAAAAAGAAACCTAAACAGTCAGCGGATACAGTCGACGACAACGGCGGGGACTGAACCATGCTCGCGCTGTCCTTCACCTTTCCCGCCGGGCGCTATCACGCCACACCCTGGGATCGGCACGTCAACGAGGGCGCTGTGGCCTGGCCGCCCGAACCGTGGCGCATCCTGCGCGCGCTCATCGCCACCTGGCATCACAAGATCAAGCCTGCCGGCAAGCATGACGAGTCCACCATGCTGGGCCTGATTGAATCGCTGGCCGAGGAGCTGCCCGAGTACCGCCTACCGGCGGCCAGTCACAGCCATACGCGCCATTACATGCCGCAGTTCGCGGCTAACAAGACCTCGCTGATCTTCGACGCCTTCGCAGCCGTCGGGCGCGACGATCCGCTGGTCGTGGTCTGGCCAACTCTGGTACTGCCCGACGATCAACGCAAGCTGCTCGATGACCTACTGGCTGTCCTGGGCTACCTTGGCCGCGCCGAATCCTGGGTGGAGGCCCAACGCATCACCAAGGCATCTGAATCCAATTGCAAACCGGGCACCGATGCACTCGACACGACGACGGGCGAGTTGCACGGTGAGAAAGTGACCCTGTACGTACCCTACGCATCGGACGAATACGAAAAACTGCGAGAAGGTTTCCTGCCTGACAAGAAAGCCGAGAAAAAACTTGGGAAAACCTTGCCTGACAATTTGCTCGATGCGCTGTCCGTAGACACCGCCGACCTTCGCAAGCAAGGCTGGAACCAACCCCCCGCCGTACGCAAGGTGAGTTACCTGCGTCCAGTCGATGCGTTGAAACCTCGGCGGATCATTCACAAGACCCATGTTCCCGGGGCCACAACCGCCAGCTTCATTCTCGCCGGCAAACCGCTGCCGCGTGTGGAAGACAGCCTGCGCATCGGCGAGCTGATGCGTAGCGCCGTCATGAGCCGATCCCGGAAGGTTCTGGGGGAAGACCAAATTCCCCCGAACTTTTCTGGCCACGACCTGCCCGCGGGCAACCGGCACCGCCATGCCTTTTACCTTCCCTGGGACAGCAATGGAGACGGCATGATCGATCGACTCCTGATACACGTACCGGACGGCATGGACATGCCACAACAACGGGTACTGGAAAGCCTGAACCGGATCTGGAGTCGCGACGGCGGCGAATGGCGGCTGGCACTGGAAGGCATAGGTGGGATCGAAACAGGCGGCGTCTTGATGTGGAAAAGCCTCACCTGGGATTCGGTTACGCCTTACCTGCACCCCTGGCACTTCAAAAAACGTTTTAGTGTCGAAGACCAGATCCGCCGCGAATGCCGTGAACGCGGCTTGCCCGAGCCTGTCGCGCTGGAATCCTTCGTTGAAGTGGATGTCGGCAAAAACCGCAAGCGCAGCTCAATCCACTTCAAACGCTTCCGTCTCCGCCGCGGTGTCACACAACCCGACCGCCTCGGCAGCTTCTGGCGCCTGACCTTCCCCGAACTGGTTGAAGGCCCACTGGCGCTTGGTTTTGCCTGCCACTTCGGTCTTGGACTGTTCTTGCCGCGTCAGCGTGACGCAGGTGTGTTCGGCGACAAGTAGCGCACTTGATCTTCATGACGTGCGTGCAAAGCAATGTGATATCATTGATATCAACTTGGTCAAACACGGAATGCTCACACATGGCCAACCTGATCGTGCGCAATCTTGATGAAGAGCTGGTCCGCAAGCTCAAGAAACAGGCGGGCAGGCATGCACGCAGCGCAGAGGCGGAGCACCGGGCGATCCTGGAGGAGGCCTTGATGAAAACCCGCCGCAAGAGCCTGGCCAGCGTGCTTGCATCCATGCCCGACGTAGGTACCGACACGGATTTCGATCGGGTACAGGACACGGATGTCCGCGATGTATTTGATTGATACCAATATCATCAGCGAAGCCCGCAAGGGACGGCGTGCCCATCCCGGCGTACAACGCTTTTTTGCCGACCTGACATCCTCGCGCTCCGATGCCTTCCTCTCCGTCATCACCGTGGGCGAGCTGCGGCGTGGCGTGGAACGGATCCGTCATCGCGGGGACTTGCCGCAGGCGAAACGGCTTGAAAAATGGTTGAACCGCATCATCGATGATTTTGGTGATCACATCCTCGACATCGATGCCGACATCGCCCAAACCTGGGGACGCCTGTGTACCCCACACCCGGAGAATGCGCTGGACAAACTGATCGCCGCCACGGCCCTGATTCATGACCTGACGGTCGTGACGCGCAATACCAGGCATTTCAAGGACACCACGGTGCAGGTACTCGACCCGTTCCGGCACCGTGGCGGCAAAGAGCGCTGAATGCATTCCCCGAACGACAAACCCGTGGCCCGGCCAAGCATGGTCATCGACGATCGTGAATGCCGTGGTCCCGTGCCCGACGCACTTGAGACGTGCGGCCTATTCCATATCGATGTGCGGCGACTGTCCGTCGGTGATTACTGTATCGACGACGCATTGCTGTTCGAACGCAAAACGCTGCCTGACCTGGTGGCGTCGATCAAGGACGGCAGGTTGTTCAACCAGGCGTTGCGGCTGGTGAATGCAAGACTCCCGGCGGCATTGATTCTCGAGGGAACCGGTCGTGACCTGGCCTCCAGCGGCATGCACGCCGAGGCCATCCAGGGCGCGTTGCTGAACGTTGCGTTGTTCATCGGCGTACCGCTATTGCGCACGCGGAACGCGCACGAGACGGTGCGTACGCTGTGCTCGGCAGCACGGCAGCGAGTTGCCATCGCCAGCGGCGCGTTGCCGCGGCATGGCCGCCGCCCCAGGGGCAAGGCCGCCTTGCAGTCGCATGTTCTGCAGGGGTTGCCGGGCATCGGCCCCACTCGCGCGTCACGCCTGCTCCGGCGCTTCGGCAGTATCGAAGCCGTTATCGCCGCCGATGCGGATACGTTGGCGCAAGTCGACGGCATCGGCCCCGGTATCGCCCGCAAACTGCGTTGGACGGTCAAGGAGTCGCCGGCATGCTACGCAATCGCATGAAGCGTCAGGATATCCCGCAGACGCATGGCCAACTTGCGTTTATGCCGGCGTCACCAGGACAATGACACCATGAAACCCGGTCGCAACGACCCCTGCCCCTGCGGCAGTGGAAAAAAGTACAAGCAGTGCTGTCTCGCTGTCGAACAGACGCAGGCAAACCCTCCCGAGGAGCTGGCCTGGCGACGCATCCGTCGCGAACTCGAAGGCCATCCAACGCGGATGCTGCGATTCATGACGCAACTTTACGGCCCCGAGGCGGTTGATGAAGCGTGGGAGGAATTCACGCTTTGGGACGAAGCCGAAACGCCCTTCGATCCGGACACACCGCATATTCCCGTATTCATGCCCTGGATGTTCCACCACTGGGCGCCCAACCCGGACGAGACCGGGGTCGCGGACTCGGCATTGCACGGCATTCCACCTACACGTGCCTATCTCGAGAGCAAGGGTTCCAGGCTTTCCACCGTGGCACGTGAATACCTGCAATCATGTCTCGTACAACCGTTCAGCTTTTATGAAGTGACGCATTGCATTCCGGGACAGGGCTTTACTTTGCGCAACCTGTTGACCGGCCAATCGCATGAAGTGCTTGAGCGTAGCGCCTCGCAGAGCCTGCAGGTGCATGATGCCCTTTTCGGGCAACTTGCCTGCGCGCAAGGCATTACCCTGCTCGAAGCCACCAGCCCGGTCGTGATCCCGCCGGACGACAAAATCGCCATCATCCATTTACGCAAACGAATGCGTGCGGCCGAGGACCAGACCGATACCGATGACCAAGACGCCATCGTGCAGATGTGGGACATCGAGATGCGCGAACTGTACCTGGATCTATCCCATCGATTGCTGTATCCCCAGCTCCCGCAGTTGCAAAACTCTGATGGCGAGATGTTTGAATTTCACAAATTGGTGTTCGGCATCGACTCGCCCATGGACGTCTTCGGCCTGCTCGAAGACTCAGATGCGCAGGCGCTGGGCCTGCATCTGCTGCACGAAACTGTCGAACACACCGCCAACGGCAAGCTGCGGCGCGCACGATTCGATTGGCTTGGAAACGACGCAAGTGAATCCGGATCGCACACGGTGATGGGCACCCTGCAGATCGACGACGGCAAGCTGATTGGCGAGGTCAATTCCCGCGAACGCGCCGATGCGCTTACCGACATCATCGGTCAGATACTGGGAACTCACGCTAGCTTCCGCCTTGACGAGGTGAGCACGGTCGAGCAGGCACTGGCTGATCGTAAACCGGAAACCTCTCACGCCACCGAACGTGGCCAGCAAGATGATCCGGAGGCGCAAGCGCTGATATCCGACTATTTGCAGCGCCACTACCGTACGTGGCTTGATACCGCGCTGCCCGCCTTGAATGGGCGCACGCCGCGACAGGCCGTTCGCATCGCTGATGGCCGCGAACAGGTAAGCGCACTTCTGCAAAAGATCGAACGCGACGGTCAGGACGGACGCGTACCCGTTGACAAGACCCTTCTGGACGACCTTTACCGCGAGCTGGGTCTGGATCAGGCCGATAGCGAATCGAGATAAGCGCCGAATTGTGAACTTTGTGGCCTCTGTTACACACAAGCAGGGTTTACTTATGCACTCTTTCGGCGGTAAAACCTTGATCTCCGGAACAAATATAACGTTGCCAGGGGGCGACGATGGAGCCGAAACAGGGGGACCTGGAGCTTCCTTTCCCAGACCTCAGCGGTGACCAGCCGCCGATTCCTGTGCGCATGCTCAACGAGCATGTGTATTGCCCCCGCCTTGCCTATCTGGAATGGGTGCAGGGCGAATGGGCCGATTCGGCCGACACCGTCGAAGGACGGCACCGTCACAAGCGCGTGGACAAGCCTTCCGGCGACCTGCCGGATGCGGATCAGGCCGAAAAGGATCGTACCGAGATTCATGCCCGCTCCGTCACGCTCTCCTCCAACCGGCTTGGCCTGATCGCCAGACTCGACCTGATCGAAGGCGAAGGCGGTACCGTCACACCCGTGGATTACAAGCGCGGCAAGCGTCCGCACATCGCGCGCGGCGTGTACGACCCGGAACGAGTCCAGCTGTGCGCACAGGGGCTGTTGCTGCGCGAGCACGGGTACACGTGCGAGGAAGGCGCCATATACTACGTGGCCAGCAAGGAGCGTGTGAGCGTACCCTTCGACGATGAACTGCTCGGACTGACCCGCAATGCCATCGCCGAACTTCGCGCCATGGCCGCGGGAGGACGGATTCCGGAGCCGCTGGTCGACAGCCCCAAATGCCCCCGTTGTTCTCTGGTCACGATCTGCCTTCCCGACGAAGTGCAGTACCTGCACCAGAATGAACTTTCTCCGCGGCCTCTGGCGGTTCCGCATGACGAAGCACTGCCGCTGTACATCCAGCAGTACAACGCCAAGCTGTCCAAGAAAGGCGAAGTGCTGGAAGTCAGCAAGAACGATGAGGTACTCGCGACGGCACGGCTGATCGAAGTCTCGCAGGTGGTGGTCATGGGCAACGTCTACATCACCACGCCATGCCTGCACGAACTGATGCAACGCGGCATCCCCGTCACCTGGCACAGCTACGGTGGATTTTTCTTCGGCCACAGCATCGGCAACGGACACAAGAACGTCGAGTTGCGCACCGCGCAATACCGGGCCAGTTTCCATGACGCGACATGTTTGCGCATTGCGCGCGGGCTGGTCGCTGCCAAGATCGCCAACAGCCGCACCCAGTTGCGCCGCAACTGGAAGCCGGATGAAAAGCCCCAGCGGCTGATGCAGGATCTCAAGCGCATCCGCACGCAGGCCGAGCATGCGGAAAACCTGGAAATCCTGCTCGGCATCGAGGGCCATGCGGCTGCGCAGTACTTCGGCAACTTCCGCCATGCGCTCAAATCGGCAACGCCCGAAGACGAAGGCTTGCTCGCTTTCGATTTCAGTCAACGCAACCGGCGTCCCCCCACCGACCCGGTCAACGCCATGCTGTCGTTTGCCTACACCATGCTTGCGCGCACCTGGAGCGTCACCCTGCAGGCCGTCGGCTTTGATCCGTTCCGTGGTTTCTACCACCAGCCCCGCTACGGCCGACCGGCCCTGGCACTGGACATGATGGAACCCTTCCGTCCGTTGCTCGCCGACTCGGTAGTGATGCAGGTCATCAACAATGGTGAAGTGCATCCAAGCGATTTCGTCAGTGCCGCGGGCAGCGTCAACCTGACCGGTAGCGGCCGTAAGCGCTTCATTGCGGCTTTCGAGCGGCGCCTCAGCCAGGAAGTCACTCACCCCCTGTTTGGATACCGGCTGAGCTATCGGCGTCTGCTTGAACTGCAAGCCCGACTGCTGGGACGCTTTCTGCTGGGCGAACTGGACGAATTCCCCCATTTCACCACGCGCTGAGCGCGTCGCAAGCCGCGAGACCCTCATGAACGAACATCTGTATCTGGTGACCTACGACATCCGTGAACCCAAACGCTGGCGCCGCGCGTTCAAGTTGATGAAAGGCTACGGCGAGTGGCTGCAGCTTTCCGTCTTCCAGTGCCGGCTCAGCCGTCGACGACATGCCGAACTGATACAGATGCTGGACGAGATTCTGAACCGACGGGTCGATGCATTGCTGGTCATCGATCTTGGGCAGGCCGACAAGGTCAAGCCCCGCGTAGTCAGCCTGGGCGAAAAGTTCGAGCCCGTGGCTCGTGAACCCATTATTGTGTAATGACTGCCAGGTATCATGTTTCAGGCCAGCCATGCATCGCCATGCAGACGCGAGACCTGCGATGCTTCGGTAAAGCCCGGTCAGCGCTCGCGTGGTGCCAGATCTTTGACAATCAGATACTTATGCATCATACACAGCGCATTCTGCGCACCGCCCTTGCGTGCAGCACGCGTGATCAGGCAAGGTCTCGCAAACTAGTCAGAAATTTTCTTGCCAAACAGGACCCTGCACAGGGTCTGTTATCCGGGGCATTTTGCCCCGGCCTCATTGAAGCACTATTGCCCCAACTCTAAATATTGATGGGGACGGAGTTATCCGGGGCATTTTGCCCCGGCCTCATTGAAGCCTAGTGTTTGATACGGAACCTTGATACTGGTTGCAAGAGTTATCCGGGGCATTTTGCCCCGGCCTCATTGAAGCTTGCGACGGAGGTAACTTGTGATGTCCCGTAAACAGGTTATCCGGGGCATTTTGCCCCGGCCTCATTGAAGCTTCTTCATCTTCGTTTTTACCCCAACCAGTACATAGTTATCCGGGGCATTTTGCCCCGGCCTCATTGAAGCCAGATTGAACGTGATTGCAACGCTGTTGCTAAGGCAGTTATCCGGGGCATTTTGCCCCGGCCTCATTGAAGCAACGCTGTAGCAAACACTGGAGCAACAACTAACATTCAGTTATCCGGGGCATTTTGCCCCGGCCTCATTGAAGCTAATTCTTTAATTTCTTTTTCGTCCAACATATTTTTTGTTATCCGGGGCATTTTGCCCCGGCCTCATTGAAGCTTGGGGTAGCTGGTCATCGTTGGTGCCCTGGTAGGTGGTTATCCGGGGCATTTTGCCCCGGCCTCATTGAAGCGCCCGCCGAAGAGACCAGCAAAGCGCCGAAGGTAGGTTATCCGGGGCATTTTGCCCCGGCCTCATTGAAGCCGGATGGCGTCGAGCTTGGCCTTGCACTCTAGCGCGTTATCCGGGGCATTTTGCCCCGGCCTCATTGAAGCTTTTGCAAGTAGGCTTGCATTTCGTGCAAGGATATGGTTATCCGGGGCATTTTGCCCCGGCCTCATTGAAGCCGCGCTTCCCTGCTCAAGCTTCTTTCGTTGTATTTCGTTATCCGGGGCATTTTGCCCCGGCCTCATTGAAGCACGCCAAGCCGCGCATTGTTCACCGAGTAGGCATTGTGTTATCCGGGGCATTTTGCCCCGGCCTCATTGAAGCATGCGTGAGCGGCCAGGTGTTTGGCTGCCCGCAGCCGTTATCCGGGGCATTTTGCCCCGGCCTCATTGAAGCAGCTTGGCGTAATCGACCAGGTTCGCGAACATCCACTGTTATCCGGGGCATTTTGCCCCGGCCTCATTGAAGCGCTCTGGAGACGGGTATGCGGTCCGGTGAGATCCTGTTATCCGGGGCATTTTGCCCCGGCCTCATTGAAGCTCGCACCATGTCCTGATACCCGCATCGCACCAGCCGCGGTTATCCGGGGCATTTTGCCCCGGCCTCATTGAAGCGCCTTCATTTGGGCTGTGATGGGGTTCATTTCTCCCCGTTATCCGGGGCATTTTGCCCCGGCCTCATTGAAGCCCGGCGCGAGATCGACGTGGAGGGCAGACTATTCGTGTTATCCGGGGCATTTTGCCCCGGCCTCATTGAAGCCTCATGTCTGTTCCTCTGTCATGGACTGGTCCGGTTCGTTATCCGGGGCATTTTGCCCCGGCCTCATTGAAGCCCGATGACGGCATACTCAGCGCCACGGAGAAACCGCGTTATCCGGGGCATTTTGCCCCGGCCTCATTGAAGCGTCATACCTATTTCCCGGCGTCGGGAATATGGTCCAAGTTATCCGGGGCATTTTGCCCCGGCCTCATTGAAGCGTGCTCGTAGCACTGGCAGCCGGCGCATTTTGGGTCCGTTATCCGGGGCATTTTGCCCCGGCCTCATTGAAGCGCCATCGACTTTCAGCTTGACCTTTAGACCCATCACACTGTTATCCGGGGCATTTTGCCCCGGCCTCATTGAAGCGGGCGTTTATGTTCCGTTCATCTATGGATATCCCTTGGGTTATCCGGGGCATTTTGCCCCGGCCTCATTGAAGCGCTATCGCAGATTCAGCAAATCCGGCCCAACGCGAGTTATCCGGGGCATTTTGCCCCGGCCTCATTGAAGCATAATGATAGCTCCCGTTCGTCACCCGGTTTCATATCGTTATCCGGGGCATTTTGCCCCGGCCTCATTGAAGCGGCAAGGACGTGGTGCTGATCGCGCACATGGACGAGTTATCCGGGGCATTTTGCCCCGGCCTCATTGAAGCAGGTATTGCCCCGATGCCGCCTGCTGCGCGTAGTTCTGTTATCCGGGGCATTTTGCCCCGGCCTCATTGAAGCAGGTCATGGCGGTTGGCGACAAGGTAGCCGCTGGAGTCCGTTATCCGGGGCATTTTGCCCCGGCCTCATTGAAGCATTCCTCCCCCTCGACCCAGCGCATGGATCTGTCGTGTTATCCGGGGCATTTTGCCCCGGCCTCATTGAAGCGACAAGGAGTCCGGTGCCTACGTCGATACCACGCAACGTTATCCGGGGCATTTTGCCCCGGCCTCATTGAAGCAGCCATACCGCGGATATCATCTGTCAGTCCACCGGATGTTATCCGGGGCATTTTGCCCCGGCCTCATTGAAGCTGGTTGTCAGCACTGCGCCTGTCTGCGTTCCGGTGGTTATCCGGGGCATTTTGCCCCGGCCTCATTGAAGCCCGCCAATCTGGTCTGATTCCCATTCCCAAGCGAAGTTATCCGGGGCATTTTGCCCCGGCCTCATTGAAGCGGATACACCTATGCGGGCCGCTACATAGGCCAGCTGTTATCCGGGGCATTTTGCCCCGGCCTCATTGAAGCACGATTCAATCGACTCTTTCTTCAACGCCCTCAGCTCAGTTATCCGGGGCATTTTGCCCCGGCCTCATTGAAGCCCGGAAAAGATTAAAGAGAAAGATATAAATGATATGGTTATCCGGGGCATTTTGCCCCGGCCTCATTGAAGCGATTAAACTTTCATTGAATAAGTAATAGCATCGCAGTTATCCGGGGCATTTTGCCCCGGCCTCATTGAAGCTACCGATAGCAAACCGCAAAAGAAAGGTTCCTCGGAAGTTATCCGGGGCATTTTGCCCCGGCCTCATTGAAGCCTCAATCGGCTCGTTCTCGACGATCTTGCCAGGGGCTGGTTATCCGGGGCATTTTGCCCCGGCCTCATTGAAGCGCCATGAGCGACAAAACACCCGCCAAAGTCCCAGACCGTTATCCGGGGCATTTTGCCCCGGCCTCATTGAAGCACGAGAGATTGTCGCATGACGCACTGCTGAGTGCTGCGTTATCCGGGGCATTTTGCCCCGGCCTCATTGAAGCGGCTGCTTTGGCCCGAGCGTACACCGCATCGTTCGCGTTATCCGGGGCATTTTGCCCCGGCCTCATTGAAGCATGCAGCGCGTGGGACGGGAATGGCACGCGATCGATTACGTTATCCGGGGCATTTTGCCCCGGCCTCATTGAAGCCAACCGAGCCGGAGTAGATGAGCACAAGGCGCTCGAAGTTATCCGGGGCATTTTGCCCCGGCCTCATTGAAGCCTGGATACGTACCCGGCCAAGACTCAGGCCGATCGCAGTTATCCGGGGCATTTTGCCCCGGCCTCATTGAAGCCTTGCCTTTTTTGTCTAGCGTGAACCGTAGTGTGTGTTATCCGGGGCATTTTGCCCCGGCCTCATTGAAGCCAGCTGTTGGCTTCGGACTTTCGCTCTCCATGAGTGCGTTATCCGGGGCATTTTGCCCCGGCCTCATTGAAGCACGAGCGCTTTTCGCAACTCGTTTTGAAGGCGATCCAGTTATCCGGGGCATTTTGCCCCGGCCTCATTGAAGCGCCGCATTCCCGCGCTCGCCAATGCTTGGCAGTTCGTGTTATCCGGGGCATTTTGCCCCGGCCTCATTGAAGCCTGCGCACGCTTTGCTCCCGCGCCGAGTTGGTCTTTGTTATCCGGGGCATTTTGCCCCGGCCTCATTGAAGCGTCGGCCACGTCGTCCGCAAGACGCGCAGCGAGTGGAAGTTATCCGGGGCATTTTGCCCCGGCCTCATTGAAGCACCACAGAGCAATGCAGACTGGGCAAGGTTTATTCAGGTTATCCGGGGCATTTTGCCCCGGCCTCATTGAAGCGCATTCGCTCCAGACGCGTCCCCGTGGCACGAGGAGGTTATCCGGGGCATTTTGCCCCGGCCTCATTGAAGCCACGATTCCGTACGACCCTTTGATTAGCATGTCGGGTTATCCGGGGCATTTTGCCCCGGCCTCATTGAAGCCTCTTAGATTCGATTTCGGACAACAGCAACTCAAGTGTTATCCGGGGCATTTTGCCCCGGCCTCATTGAAGCTCGTCTTCCGCGTCGAGCCCCAGATCATCAGCGCCGTTATCCGGGGCATTTTGCCCCGGCCTCATTGAAGCGCCGTCGGGCGAGCTATGCTCCAGTCCCTTGAGGTCGGTTATCCGGGGCATTTTGCCCCGGCCTCATTGAAGCAGTCCGATTGCGCTGTTCGCGGTCGGGGTGCCTAAACGTTATCCGGGGCATTTTGCCCCGGCCTCATTGAAGCCGGCGGCGATTGCTGAAAGGCGCGCCGCCCTGTACGGTGGTTATCCGGGGCATTTTGCCCCGGCCTCATTGAAGCTGACTGCTTGCCATCGCTTGCCATCGCTTGCCTACCTGTTATCCGGGGCATTTTGCCCCGGCCTCATTGAAGCCTTGGAGGAGCAAGGGCGCTCGTTGGCACGGGGGCAGTTATCCGGGGCATTTTGCCCCGGCCTCATTGAAGCTCCGCAGGGAAAAGCTCCATCTTGATGCGGACTGGCCGTTATCCGGGGCATTTTGCCCCGGCCTCATTGAAGCTGGGTACGTTGATTCGAGCAACCGCCTGTACCGTGGGTTATCCGGGGCATTTTGCCCCGGCCTCATTGAAGCCCTGTCGATGTGCTGTACGCGCCTGACTCAAATCCGGCGTTATCCGGGGCATTTTGCCCCGGCCTCATTGAAGCGATTTGCCAGCTTATTTCTTCGACTGCTTGTCAGCTTGTTATCCGGGGCATTTTGCCCCGGCCTCATTGAAGCATTAACTTTCTTTACTTTCTTTTTGACCGCGTTAGCGTTATCCGGGGCATTTTGCCCCGGCCTCATTGAAGCTGTCGTTTTCGTCGATTACGAAAACGGGGGGTTTCGTTATCCGGGGCATTTTGCCCCGGCCTCATTGAAGCCTGCTTGGCGCGCGCGTGCTCGCGTGCGGCTTGGGTGTTATCCGGGGCATTTTGCCCCGGCCTCATTGAAGCAGAGGAAAATGCCGCAAGTGCATGATATTCCTAGATGTTATCCGGGGCATTTTGCCCCGGCCTCATTGAAGCCCCCAGCTACCTCGTCATCCAGGCGGCGCAGCCGTGGTTATCCGGGGCATTTTGCCCCGGCCTCATTGAAGCCGCCGATCTTCCAGCACAGCGTCTTGAGCGATGCGTTGTTATCCGGGGCATTTTGCCCCGGCCTCATTGAAGCCGCGCGTGGCTTCGGGTGTCGATGCCGACGCTGGCGTTATCCGGGGCATTTTGCCCCGGCCTCATTGAAGCGATGCCATCTACAGCCTCGTGAGCAGACGCGGCGAGCGTGTTATCCGGGGCATTTTGCCCCGGCCTCATTGAAGCCTTGTAGCGGCGTTCGTCAGCAGCTCTTCGCCCCCCACACACGCGGGGATCGATTGCTATTACAAAACAGTCCCTGATTTTGTAATAGGCCCCCTCACCGCAGCGGGCCGACACATCCAGGCCTCCCGCGGGGTCGGTGAGGCGTGGCTGCCGCCGCACCTACGGGAAATGCGCCGCACGAGCGCCGGGAGGCGCGACCAGAGATACGTTGTGACTGCGGGGTGGGGGCAGCGGATGGATGTGTGCGATTGCTACGGCAGGGAGGGGGAATGTTTGCGGGCGGCGCGCATCCGGCGACGCTCGAGGCGGCGGGTGCGGCGGCGCGCACGGCGGGCTTTCCAGCGTTCGGACAGGCAGGTGAAGACCAGGTAGATGGCCGGGGTGCTGAGCAGGGTCAGGCTCTGCGAGATGAGCAGGCCGCCGATGACCGCCACGCCCAGCGGCCGGCGCAGTTCGGCGCCGGCGCCGATGCCGATGGCCAGCGGCAGGGCGGCGAGGATCGCCACCATGGTGGTCATCATGATCGGGCGAAAGCGCACGATGCAGGCCTCGAAGATGGCATCGCGCGGGCTCATGCCGCGTTCGCGCTGCGCCACCAGGGCGAAGTCGATCATCATGATGGCGTTCTTTTTCACCAGTCCGATCAGAAGTACAAGCGCCATCATCGCCACGATCGACAGCTCCATGTTGGCCAGCAGCAGGGCGGCCAGCGCGCCGGTGCCCGCCGAGGGCAGCGTGGACATGATGGTGACCGGGTGGATCAGGCTCTCGTAGAGCATGCCGAGCACGATGTACACCGCCAGGATCGCGCCCAGCAGCAGGATCGGCATGGTGGACGCGGCCTGCTGCAAACGGCGGAAGTTGTCCCCGAGGTTGAGCTGGATGCCGCCGGGTAGTCGCATGTCGCGGATGGTCTTGCCGATGGCCGCCATGGCTGCGCCCATGCCCACGCCGGGCTTGAGGTTGAAGCTCAGGTCCATGGTGGTGAACTGGTCCCGGTGGGTGATCTGGGTCGGCTCCAGGCCCGGCACCTGGTGGCTGAAGGCGGAAATCGGCACCATCTTGCCGCTGCTCGAGTGCACGTAGACCCGGTTCAGCGCCGCCGGGGTGGCCGATTCACTGGGCAGCGCGGTAACGATGACCTGGTATTCGTTGGTGCCCTGGTAGATGGTCGAGACCCGGCGCTGGCCGAAGGCGTTGTACAGGGCATCGTCCACCGCGGCCGGGGTGATGCCCAGGCGGCTGGCGGTGGCGCGGTCGATGATGATGTTCTGGCGCAGGCCCGATTCGTCCACATCCGAGCCGACGTCGGTGAACATCGGATTCTTGCGCAGCTGCGCGACGAGTTTCGGCAACCACTCCTGCAGTTGCTTGAGGCTGTTGCTCTTCAGGCCCACGCTGTACTCGGCGCCCTGCCCGCCGCGCCCGCCACCGCTCCACAGGTCCTGTTTGGCGCGCATGCGCACGTTGAGGCCGGGAAAGCGCTCGGCCTTGGCGCTGAGCCGCGCCACGACCTGCTGGGTGCTGTCCCTGCGGCCCTGGCCCAGCTGCTTGAGCTGGATGCTGAACGAGGCGCTGCTGCCACGCCGTCCGCTACCGAGACTGGAACCCACGTATTCGACCGCCGGGTCGGCCAGAAACATGTCGGTGATGCGCTGCATGCGCTGTTTCATGTCGGCAAACGACAGCGTCGCGCCGCCGGTGGCGCGCGCCCAGACCAGGCCGGTGTCCTGCGGCGGGAACAGGCCGGCATGGATTTTCGTGAACAGGAACCCGGTGACGAACACCAGGATCAGCGGTGACAGCGCCACGCGACCCGGATGGTCCACGGCCCAGCGCAGCGGCTTGCGGTAGATCGCCAGCATGCCGGCATGGAAGCGATCGAGCAGGCGCCCCAGACGGTTGGGCCCGCGCTGGCGCTCGGGGCGCAGGAACACCGCACACAGCGAGGGCGTCAGGGTCAGCGACACCGCTGCCGAGACCAGGATGGCCGCCACCAGGGTCACGGTGAACTCGCTGAAGAACAGGCCGATGAAACCGGGCGCGAACATCAGCGGAATGAACACCGCGACCAGCGACAGCGTGATCGAGACGATGGTGAAGCCGATTTCCCGCGCGCCGGCGAAGGCCGCCTCGCGCGGCGGCATGCCGGCATCGACGTGGCGGATGATGTTCTCGATCATCACGATGGCGTCATCGACCACGAAGGCAATGGCGATCACCAGCGCCAGCAGCGACAGGTTGTCCAGCGTGAAGTGCATGAAATACATCGCCACGAAGGCGCCGGCCAGGGACATCGGCACGGCTGTGGCGGCGATCAGGGTAGGCGCCAGCCGGCGCAGGAACAGCGCCATGGTCAGAACCACCATGCCGAGGCTGATCAGCAGCGTAAGCTGCACCTCGCGCACCGAATCGCGGATGGTCGGGGTACCGTCGAAATACGGCGTGACGTGGGTTCCCGGCGGCAGCAGGCTGCGCAGTTCGGGCAAGGTGGCCTTGATGCGGTCGACGGTGTCGATGATGTTGGCGTCGGCACGCTTGAAGATGTCCAGTTCGATGGCCGGCTTGCCGTTGAACCAGGCCGCCTGGTAGGCGTCGGCGGCGCCCTGGTAGACATGCGCCACGTCCCTGAGCCGGATCGGGGTGCCGTTGCGCATGGCGATGATCAGCCGGGCGAAGTCGCTGGCGTCATGCAACTGGTCGTTGGCGGTCACCGCCATGGTGGTGTGACCGTCGTCGAGAAAACCCAGCGGCGCGGTGACGTTGGCCGCCGTCAATGCATTGCGCAGTTGGTTGGAGGACAGACCCATGGCATTGAGGGCATGCAGGTTCACATCCACCCGCACCGCCGGCTGCGCACTGCCCGACACGTCCACGTTGGCCACGCCGGAAAGCTGGCTGATACGCGGCGAGAGCAGGTTGCTGGCGCGGTTGTACAGCTCCGACAACGGTTCGCTGTCGGAGGTCAGGGCGATCTGCAGCACCGGGTCGTCGTTGGGGTTGGCCTTGCGGTAGAACGGTGGCGCGCTCAGTCCCGAGGGCAGGTCCGGCTGCGCGGCGTTGATGGCCGCCTGCACCTGCTGTGCGGCATGGTCGAGATTCACGCCGGTGTCGAACACCAGCACCACGAACATGTTGCCTTCGGAACTGCGCGAGAACATGCGCTCCACACCCGGTACCTGGCCCAGGTAGCGTTCCAGCGGTGCGGTAACGGTTGCGGCCATCGTCGAGGCGTCCGCGCCGGGCTGGCTGGCAGCGACAAAGATGGCCGGGAAATTGACCTGTGGCAGGGCGCTGATGGCCAGCAGGCGGTAGCACACGATGCCGGCGATCAGCAGGCCCACGGCCAGCAGCGAGGTACCGATGGGGCGACGGATGAAGGGTGCGGAGATATTCATCGCCGACTCCGGTCAGGCCTCGCCGTGCCGGTGCGTCAGACGCAGCTCGCGACGTTCACGCCACGCGGCCAGCCTGTCGGAGAAGCGTTCCATGTACAGGTAGATCACCGGCGTGGTGTACAGGGTCACCAGTTGCGACAGCAGCAGGCCGCCGACGATGGCGATGCCCAGCGGCTGGCGCAACTCCGATCCGATACCGGTACCCAGGGCCAGCGGCAAGGCGCCGAACAACGCGGCGAAGGTGGTCATCATGATCGGCCGGAAACGCAGCAGGCAGGCACGGCGGATCGCATCGTGCGCGGACATGCCCCTGCGCTGCGCCTCGATGGCAAAGTCGATCATCATGATCGCGTTCTTCTTGACGATGCCGATCAGCAGGATGATGCCGACGATGCCGTCCACCGACAGGCTCAGACCGAACAGCATCAGCGCCAGCAGCGCGCCGACGCCCGCCGGCGGCAGGGTCGAGATGATCGTCAACGGGTGGATGTAGCTCTCGTAGAGCACCCCGAGCACGATGTAGATCACCACGATCGCCGCCAGCAGCAGCAGAACCTCGTCGCCCAGCGAAGCGGAGAACTCCGCCGCCTTGCCGACGAACTGCGCCTGCACCGAAGCCGGAGCGTTGAGGCTGGCCTCGGCGCGATGGATGGCCTCCACCGCCTGCGACAAGGAATAGCCCGGCGCCAGGTTGAAGGAAAGGGTCACCGCCGGCAGCTGGTTCTGGTGACTGATCACCAGCGGCGCGTCTTCCACCCGCGCGCTGACGAAGCTCGACAGCGGCACCGTGCCGCCCGTGCCCAGCGGGATGCCGGTGTTGCTCAGGCCGATGCCGGTGGCGGTGGCCGAATTGGCCGAACGCACCATGCCGAAGCTGGTGGCGTTGGAACCGGTCAGCGCGCCGCTGCCGTTGCTGCGCACGGTCAGCTTGTTGAGCAGGGCTTCCTGATTGCGGAAGCGCGGCTCGACTTCCAGCACCACACGGTACTGGTTGAGCTGGGTGAAGATGGTCGAAATCTGCCGCTGGCCGAAGGCGTCGTACAGGGTGTCGTCGATGGTCTGCACCGGCACGCCCAGGCGGCTGGCCTCGTCGCGGTCGATATGCAGACGCAGGGCGTTGCCACGGTTGGCCAGGTTGTTGTCGACGTCGGCCAGTTCCGGCAGCTTGCGCATCAGGTCGGTCATGCGCGTGGCGTAGGTGGCCAGTTCGTCGCTGTTCACGTCCGACATCGCGTACTGGTATTCAGTAGCCGACACCCGCGTGTCCAGGGTGATGTCCTGCACCGGCTTGAGATACAGCGCCACCCCGGGAATGTCCGCCACGTCGTGCTGCAGACGGGCCACCACCTGCTGCAGGCTGCCGCGCTCGCTACGCGGCTTGAGCACGATGCTGAGCTGGCCCTGGTTGAGCGTCGGATTGATCGAGCCCACGCCGATGAACGCGGACACGCCGGACACCGCCGGATCCTTGCGCAGGGCATCGGCCACTGCGCGGGTGCGCTGCTCCATGGCCTTGAAGGCGATGTTGTCGTCGGCCTGCACCACGCCGGTGATCAGGCCGGTGTCCTGCTCGGGCAAAAGACCCTTGGGAATGACCACGTACAGCACCACGGTCACCAGCACACTGAAGCCGAACACCAGCATGGTCAGGCGCTGGTGGGCGAACACCCAGTCCAGGCTGCGCGCATACAGATCCACTACCCGCGACCACCAGGTACGCCGCCCGGCCCGTGCGGCGCGCTCGTGTGCGTCGTCGCCCTCGGGCAGCGCATCGGGCTTGAGCAGGTAGGCGCACATCATCGGCGTCAGCGTCAGCGACACCAGCATGGAAATGACCACCGCGGTGGACAGCACCAGGGCGAACTCGTGGAACAGGCGGCCGGTGACGCCGGGCATCAGCAGCAGCGGCAGGAACACCGCCACCAGCGACACGGTCAGCGACACCACGGTGAAACCGATTTCGCGCGCACCGATCTCGGCCGCCTCGGGGCCGTCCTTGCCCTTCTCGATATAGCGCACGATGTTCTCGATCATGACGATGGCATCGTCGACCACGAATCCGGTGGCCACGGTCAGCGCCATCAGCGAGAGGTTGTCCAGCGACAGTCCGGCTGTGGCCATCACCGCGAAGGTGCCCAGCAGCGACAAGGGCACCGCGACCGAGGGGATCACGGTCGCCCACAATCGCCGCAGGAACACGAAGATCACCGCCACCACCAGGAACACGGTGAGTATCAGGGTGAATTCGACCTCATGCACCGAGGCGCGGATGGTCACCGTGCGGTCGGCGAACACACCCAGGTGTACCCCGGCCGGCAGCACCGCCTTCAATTGCGGCAGCAGCGCACGGATGCGCTGCACCGTGTCGATGATGTTGGCCCCCGGCTGGCGACGGATGTCCAGCAGCACGGCCGGTTTGCCATTGGCCCAGGCCGCGAGCTGGTCGTTCTCGACGCCATTGACGACCCTGGCCACGTCCTTCAGGCGTACCGGCGCGCCGTTCTGGTAACGGATGATGACATTGGCGTACTGGCTGGCGCTTGTGATCTGGTCGTTGGTGCCGATGGAATAGGTCTGGGTGGCGCCGTTGAGGGTGCCCTTGGCGGCATTGACGTTGGCGGTCGTCAGGGCGCTGCGCACATCCTCGAGCGTCAGTCCCAGATTGCCGAGCCTGGCGGGGTTGACCTGCACCCGCACGGCCGGTTTGACGTTGCCGGCAATCGACACCAGGCCCACGCCGGTCACCTGCGAAAGACGTTGCGCAATGATCGAGTCGGCGTAATTGTTGACCTCGCGCAGCGGCAGGGTGTCGGAGGTCATGACCAGGGTCATGATCGGCGCATCGGCCGGATTGACCCGATTGTAGATGGGCGGATACGGCAGGCTGCCCGGCAGGCGTGCGGCGCGAATCGCCGACTGCACGTCCTGCGCCGCGACATCGATGTCGCGATTCATGGTGAACTGCAGCACGATGGTGGACAGTCCGGCGGAGCTGTCCGAACTCATCATCGTCATGCCCGAGATCTGCCCCAGCTGGCTTTCCAGCGGCGTGGTCACCAGGGTGGCCACGGTCTGCGCGCTGGCGCCCGGATACTGGGTGGTGACGACCAGCGTCGGCGCGTCGATTTCGGGCAGCGCCGAAACCGGCAACGCGCGGTATCCCAGGATGCCCAGCAGCAGCACCGCCGCCATCAGCAGCGAGGTGGCGATCGGACGGCGGATGAAGATGCTCGATAAACCCACGCGATGCGATTCCTGCTCGGACATAGTGTGATGGCGCCGGCGCCCGGGGCGGGTCAGTGGCGCGGGCCCCGCCCGCGATCGGCCTGCCTGGCGGCCTGCTTGAGTTCTTCGGCCGTCGGTGCCTGCGGCACCTCACCGGGCTTGTAGGGCTTGATCCTGCTGCCCGGCTTGAGCCGGAACTGGCCCTCGGTGACCACCCGTTCGCCGGGCTTGAGACCGCTGGCGATCAGCGACTGGGTATCGCTGGCCTCGCCTGACACCACCACGTTGCGCATCTGTGCAGTGTCGCCCTTGCCCACCACATACACGTAGTCACCATCCGGCCCGCGCTGCACGGCCTGGGTCGGGATCACCATGCCGTTGTCCACGGTCCGGATCCGCATGCGCACGTTGACAAACTGGCCCGGCCACAGGCTGTCGCCCTTGTTGGCGAAGCGAGCCTTGAGCTGGAAAGTACCCGTGCTGGTGTTGATCTGGTTGTCGATCACCTCCAGCACGCCATTGTCGGCAATGACATGGCGGTCGACGCGGTCCAGCGCCGCCACCTGCAAGCTGCCGGCATCACGCTGCGCGCGCCGCACCCGGTCCAGATCCTTCTCGGGGAGAGTGAAGATGACATTGATCGGATGCACCTGGGTCAGCACGACGATGGTGCTGTTGGTGGAAACCACGTTGCCCGGATCGACCTGGCGGATGCCGGCCAGCGCGTCGAACGGCGCCTTGACGCTGGTGTAGTCGAGATTGATGCGCGCGGCCTCGATGCTGGCGCGGTCGCCGGCCACCGTCGCCTTGAGCTGGCGCACCGTATTGCGCTGGGTTTCCAGGTTCAGCCTGGAAACAAAACCCTTCTTGATCAGATCCTCGCTGGTCGCGAGGTTGGCGCGGGCGGTGGCCAGCTGCGCCTGGTCCTGCTGCAGCCGGGCCGTGGCCTGGTCATAGACGGAGCGATAGGGTCGCGGGTCGATGCGGGCGATGACCTGGCCCTTCTTCACCTCGCCACCCTCGGTGAAACTCAATCCAAGCAGCCTGCCGGTGACCTGCGGCTGCACGCTGACGGTATAGCGCGCCTGTACCGTGCCCAGCGCCGTCAGGTAGATCGGAACGTTTTTGCGCACCACCGGCACCACGGTGACCGGCACCGGACCTTTCTGCATGCCCTTGCCGGCCATGCCGCCAGGACCTGCACCTTTACCGGGGGCGCCCTGGTGGCACATGCGCAGCCCCAGCAGGCCGGCCACGAGGACCACGATGACAATGAGCGCGATTTTCCAACGCGACATGGATGAACTCCGAAAAAGGGTATGGCCTGCCCTGTTGCAGTGAAGCACGGGCCGGGATCGCGTGACCTGTCCCGCATGTTTTCAGGGATGCTGTACGGACAGCCCGCACCACGGTGCGACACGCCGGCCAGCGTGACGGATGGAGCATACTTGAGGGCCAACGCACCCGGACACTGCCAGTTGACACAGACCGGCCATGACCGATGGCACAGGCATCGGCTGCTGTGGTGTGCAGGCGCCAGGATTTGTGTGCCCCGGCCAGATCGTTATACTCGGGCCTTTGCACCCGCTGGGCCGGCAGCTTACCGGCCGTTATCTACCACGTCGAGGCACTACGAGTGAGCGGTCCCATCAGCAAGTCCGACCAGAGCTTCCTGCGGCAGTTCTCCATGGTGATCCTGTTTCTGATGCTGGTTGCCCTGACCCTGATCTTCCTTGCCTGGCATATCTACAGCGAAGCGCCCAAGGACTCGGTCGGCAACACCCGCCAGGACACCGAACAGCGCATCAAGCCGGTTGCCGGGGTGTATGCCGGCAAATCCGGTTTCGCCGCGATCCAGGCCGCGCAGGCGGCCGCCGACAAGGCGGCAGCCGGCAAGGTCGCCTACGGCGGCACCACCGATGGCAAGGCCATCTACGACCACCTGTGTCACAGCTGCCATACCGCCGGCATCGCGGGCGCGCCCAGGCTCGGCGACAAGGCCGCATGGAAGGCACGCATCGCCGAGGGGATCGCCACCCTGGTCAAGCATGCCGAAGACGGATACACCGGCCCGGACGGCAACCACATGCCGGCGCGCGGCGGCAACCCCGCGCTGTCGGATGCGCAGGTCGCCGCGGCGGTGAAATGGATGGTCAGTCAGTCGAAATGACCGTGCCGCGAGGCATGGGGACTGCACGCCACCACCCGTGCACAGTTATGATGCGTCCATGACCCAAGCACCCCTGCCTCCCGCTCCCGAGGTGTTCCCGGACGCGGCGACCCGTTTCGCACTGCGCGGCCCGGTCGGCCGCCTGGAAGTTGCCGTCGACCTGCCTGAAGCCGAACCACGCCGCGGCGTGGCGATCCTCTGCCATCCACACCCGCAGCACGGCGGCACCATGCGCAACAAGGTGGTGACCATGCTCGAACGCAGCCTGCGTGAATCGGGACTGGCCACCGTGCGTTTCAATTTCCGCGGCGTCGGCGCCTCCGAAGGCGCGTATGACGAGGGCATCGGTGAAAGCGAGGACCTGGCCGCGGTGGCCGATTGGGTGCGCAGCCGCCGCGGCGGTGATGCGCTGTGGCTGGCCGGCTTCTCGTTCGGCAGTTACGTTGCCTTGCGCAGCGCGGTGCGACTGGATGCCGACGCGCTGATCACGGTTGCGCCGCCGGTCGGCCGCTGGGATTTCGAGAGCTTCGACATGCCCACCTGCCCGTGGCTGCTGGTCCAGGGCGAGGAAGACGAGGTGGTCGACCCCGAAGCCGTCCTTGCCTGGGCCACCAGGCTCAAGCCCGCCCCACAGGTGGTACGCATGCCCGAGACCAGCCATTTTTTCCATCGCCGGCTGATGGACCTGCGCGGTGCGGTCAAGAACGGCGTGCGCGCCTGGCTGCCTGCCCTGCGTCAGGCCTGATGCCTGCAAGCCCGGCACGATCCCAGGGTCCGGCTGCCGGCTCAACCGCGCTTCCTGGCCAGCGCTATCGCCAGGGCGTCGTGGACGGCGCCTGGAACGACGACCCGGCCCAGTACGCGGCGCTGGCAGAATTCGACCGCCTGCACGCTGCGCTCAGCACACGCTCCGCTGCCAACGCCTGGTTTGCGCGCCTGCGCGGTCGCGGCCCGACAACCCCGCCGGGCCTGTACCTGTGGGGCAGCGTGGGCCGGGGCAAGACCTTCCTGATGGACCTGTTTGTCGATGGCCTGCCCGAAGGCATGGCCTGGCGGCGTCATTTCCATCGTTTCATGCGCGATGTGCATGCCGCCCTGCGCGATCTCGGCGAACGAAGCGACCCGCTGCAGGACGTGGCCACCGACCTGGCAGCCCGCGCACGCGTGCTGTGCCTGGACGAATGCATCGTCGACGATATCGGTGATGCCATGATCCTGGGTGGGCTGTTCAAGGCCCTGTTCGATCGCGGCATGGTGCTGGTCACCACCTCCAACACCGCACCCGAACAGCTGTACGCCGATGGCCTGCAGCGTGCACGGTTCATGCCCGCCATTGACCTGCTGCAACGCCACTGCCATGTACTGGAACTGGCTTCGGACCATGACTGGCGCCTGCGCGCGCTGGACCGGGCGCCGGTCTATCTCGCTCCGCCGGGGCCGGAAGCTTCACGCGCACTGTTGCAATGGTTCCGTACACTGGCCCGCGAACCGGCCGGGGAAGACACGGTCCTGGAAGTGAACGGCCGGCCGATTCCCGTGGTGCGCCTGGCCGGCAACATGGCCTGGTTCGAGTTCGACGCGCTGTGTGACGGGCCGCGTGGCAACGACGACTATATCGAGCTGGCGCGTCGCTTCCCCGCCATCATCCTGGCCAACGTGCCCTGCTTCGGACCACACAACCATGATCCGGCCAAGCGCTTCATCCACCTGGTGGACGAGTTCTACGACCGCCGGGTGAAACTGATCGTTTCGGCGGCCGCACCGGTGCTGGAGCTTTACGAAGGCACCCGGTTGCGCGCCGAATTCGCGCGCACCGAATCACGTCTGATCGAAATGCAGAGCCGCGAGTACCTCGACCAGGATCACCGCCCGGATTGATCCGGGCCGCGCTCGTGCAACCACGCTCAGTCGCAACGCCTTGCGCAACCCATGCACACGCCTGCGAACCGGCTGGCAGATCTGGCTCTGCTGCCTTGCCGGTCGCGGCTTCCGCCGCTCCCACATGCACCACAGCATGCAGTATGCGAGAGCGGCAGTTGTGGGAGCGGCGGAAGCCGCGACCGGGATGTCTGGCTGATCGACCTGTCCGTTGGCCTCACGTGCATGTTCTGCAAAGCACCTGCCGGTGCCCTGCGCAGCTGATTCAGGGCAGATAGCGCAGGCTCAGGTAGACCGTACGCCCAGGCTGGTTGTAGTAGTAGACCGTCTCGTAGCGGTGGTCAAGGACATTGGCGAGACGCGTCTGCACCTCCCAGTGCGGACGGAACCGCCATGCGCCGCGCAGGTCCAGGGTCGTGTAGCCGCCCAGGCGATGGCGGTTGGCCGCATCGTCGAAGCGCGGGCCGAAGGCCGCCAGGGTGAAACCGGCCGAATACGCTCCGAACTGCCGGTCCAGGTCCAGACGGGCGCTCTTTCGCGTGCGCCGCGGCAGCAGCTTGCTGTCGTTGGCTCCGCCGCCGCGGTTGCGCGGGTCGAGCCAGGTGGCGTAGGCGTGCGCGCGCCAGTTGGCGACATGCAGGTTGAGCTGGCCTTCCACGCCACGGATCCGTGCGCGGCTGAGGTTGCCCGGCGTGTACTGGCTGTTGAGCACGATGAGGTCGTCGATGGTGTCCTGGTAGGCGTCCACGCGTGCGTTCCAGTGGGTACGCGTCACTCCCAGCCCCACATCGAAGTTGTGCGCCTTCTCCGGCTTCAGGTTCGGATTGGAGCTGGGCGGAAAACCGGGCCAGGACGGGTAGTACAGATCGTTGAAGGTGGGGGCATGGAAGGCCGTGCCCCAGGATGCGCTGAGCAGCACGCCGCCGCCGAAGTGATGCCCGAACGCCAGTGCGCCGGTGGTGTAGCCACCGAACTGGCTGTTGTGGTCGCGTCGCAGGCTGGCCTGCAGTTCCTCGGCCCCGTAGCGACCCAGGTACTGGGCATAGGCGCCGGTGTCGGTGCGCCGCGTGCGCACGTAGGCCGTGCTGCTGTCCAGCGCTTCGAGCGTATGGTCCACGCCCACGGTCAACTGCTGCGCGCGCCCCAGGTCGATGTCGTTCTGCCAGCCGAGCTGGTTGCGCTTGCTGTTGCCAAAGCCGACATAGCGGCCATTCTCGTAGTTGGTCGCCTTGTCCAGGTTCTGGCCGGCGGTGAGGATCGCGGTCCAGGGTCCGACCGGTGCCAGCCGCAGGCGTATTCCGGCCACCTGCTGTGCATGGCGACTCTGATTCTGGTAGCTGCCGTCATAGGCCACGAAACTGCGGTTGTGCAGGACATTGCCGGACAGCTCGGTGCCATTGTCCCAACGGTAGCCGCCGCTCAGCAGCTGGTTCCATCCATGGGTGCCGTCCCGGTCGGGCTCGTTGGTGAAGCAGCCGGCGAACACCGTCCCGGCGCCCAGCTTGCAGCTGTTGATGCCGCGTGTGAACAGGCCGCCCACGCTGAGGTTGTACCAGGCATGCTCGGTGCCGCCGGATAGACCGATCTGCCCGTCACGGTAGTCGAGGCTACCCACGGTGGCCTTGAAGGAGGGACGCAGGCCCTCGCCCGCCGTGCCGTGGCGGGTGAAGATCTGGATTACCCCGCCGATCGCGTCGGCGCCGTACAACGACGAACGCGGACCGCGCACGATCTCGATACGCGCGATCTGGTCGACCGGGATCTGCTCCAGCGCCGGCAGGCCGGCGCTGACCGAACCCACGCGCACGCCGTCGACCAGCACCAGCGTCTGGTTGGAGTTGGTCCCACGCAGGAACAGCGAAGTCTGCTGGCCGATGCCGCCGCTGTTGGCCAGGCTGACACCAGGCAGACCGGACAACAGGTCGATCAGCGAAACCGGCTGCAGACGCCTGATGTCGGCGGCGGTGATCACGGTGACCGGCGCCAGTTCGTCATCCAGCATCACGTCGGTGCGGGTGGCCGTGACCACGACCGGCTGCAGGCTGGTGCGGGAAGCGGTGGTCTGCGGCGTGGCGGCCACGGCGGGCAACGCAGTCGCCAGCAGGGCCAGGGCCGGGGTGAATCGAATCGTCATGACACGTCTCCTTGACCGTGCGCCCCGCGCGACGGCCGGCTGAATACAAGGCAGCCAGGGGAGGAGGAGACACGGGACGGGCACACTACCCCAGGAGAGGACGCGGCTCGACCGCCTCGCCCTCCGCGAAGCCACCGGACATGCGCCGCGGGGATCCGCGGTCGCGTGTTCCGGGCCGGTCTCCGGGCTCGTCGCGGGTCGCATGCAGCGAACCCGGTGCGACCGCCTTCCCATGCATGCACAGTGGCGAGAGGACGCACCGCCGGCCAGGGCCGGCACAGACTTACCGTTGCGGGGGCAGCGCCGGATTTGCACCGGCTTCCCGTTTCATCCTGCACCGTGAAAACGCTGCAGGACACCCGAAACGAGGGCGCAGCGTAACGCCCGAATGCGACGGGCACAAGCTTTATCGGAGCGGTCTTCCGGATCAGCCAGCAACGGACTGATTTTTGAAACTTATCCATATTTCGCGTTGACTGCATGCAGAAAACCCCATATCTTGGGTTTGTCGGTGCTCGCCTCGCGGCGGGCACAATAGGGAATCCGGTGCAAATCCGGAGCTGCCCCGCAGCGGTAAGCGGTATCGAACGCCTTGATGGGAATCTCCCGCGCACTGGGTCGCAGAACCCGGGAAGCGAAGGTCAGTAGGTGAGTCCAAAGACTCGCGCCGCAAGCCCGAAGACCTGCCGGCACACCAGGCCCGTTCGGGCCGTCGCAGTCCGTGCGATGCGATGGACCGAAACTTGAAGCCGCCTGGTGCGGGTGACCGCTTCCGCGGGGAGGCGCGTCGCTGAAGGGACCGGTCCGCCGGTCCTTTGGCGAGCATCAATCCGCGATGGCATCACCCTCAGGCCCTGTGCGAGGGAACAGGTGTTTGAGTTACGGACCCGTCGCGTTTCCCCAGACCAGCGCGGCGGGTCCACCCATCCGGAGTACCGCATCATGGATCCACTCGATACCCTGCCGATACCGGCGCCATCGTCCGTAGACACGGCGCGTGCCGTCGCGTCTGCCGCCGTCTCGCCCACCAGCGCTTCGGGCGCGGACGAACCCTTTCACCTGACTCCCGCGCACAGCCCGGCGCAGATGCGCGTGGCCAAGCGCAACGGCACGCACGAGCCTGTCGACGTCAACAAGATCGTGCGCGCCGTGCAACGTTGCAGCGACGGCCTGCACGCCATCGACCCGATGCGCGTGGCACACAAGACCATCGGCGGCCTGTACGACGGCGCCAGCACCCGCGAGCTGGACGAGTTGTCGATCCGCACTGCCGCCGCCCTGACCGCAGAGGAACCCGAATACGGTCAGCTTGCCGCACGCCTGCTGGCCGCCACCATCGACAAGGAAGTACGCGGCCAGGACATCCAGTCGTTCTCGCAGTCGGTCGCGCGCGGTGCCGAGCTGGGCCTGATCAACGAGCGCCTGCAGACTTTCGTTTCCGCAAACGCGCGCAAGCTCGACGACGCCATCGACCACGACGCCACACGACGCTTCGAGTACTTCGGCCTGCGCACCGTGTACGACCGCTACCTGTTGCGCCACCCCGAATCGCGCCATGTCATCGAGAGTCCACCGTACTTCTTCATGCGCATCGCCTGTGCGCTGGGCGGCGAGGACATGAGCGAGACCCTGGCGCTGTACGGCCTGTTTTCCGCGCTCGACTACATCCCCAGCTCGCCGACGCTGTTCAACGCCGGCACCCGGCACGAACAGCTTTCCTCGTGCTTCCTTCTCGATTCTCCCGCAGACACGCTGGAGGCGATCTACGACAAGTACGCCGACGTCGCCAAGCTGTCCAAATTCGCCGGCGGCATCGGCCTGGCCTGGTCGCGCGTGCGTTCACGCGGCTCTCTGATCCGCGGCACCAACGGCCACTCCAACGGTTTGGTGCCGTGGCTGAAAACGCTTGACGCCTCGGTGGCGGCGGTCAACCAGGGCGGGCGCCGCAAGGGTGCGGCCTGCGTGTATCTGGAACCGTGGCACGCCGACATCGAGGAATTCCTCGAATTGCGCGACAACACGGGCGACGATGCCCGCCGCACCCACAACATCAACCTCGCCAACTGGGTCTGCGACGAATTCATGCGCCGTGTCGAGGCCGGCGCGGACTGGTCGCTGTTCGACCCGAAGACCGTACCGCACCTGGTCGACCTGTACGGCGAAGCCTTCGACACCGCCTACCGCAAGGCCGAGGCCGACGGTCTTGCCGTGCGCACACTGCCCGCACGTGAGCTGTACTCGCGCATGCTGCGCACGCTGGCCCAGACCGGCAACGGCTGGATGACCTTCAAGGACCGCGCCAACGCCACCTGCAACCAGACCGCGGTGGAAGGCAACATCGTTCACCTTTCCAACCTCTGCACCGAGATCCTGGAAGTCACCTCCAACGAGGAGACAGCAGTATGCAACCTCGGGTCGATCAACCTCGCCCGGCACATCGCACGCGACCCCGATGGCCGCGTGGCATTCGACTTCGACAAGCTGGTCCGGACCGTGCGCCTGGCCGTGCGACAGCTCGACCGCGTGATCGACCTGAATTTCTATCCGATCGACACGGCGCGTGCCGCCAACATGAAATGGCGCCCGGTCGGTCTCGGCGTGATGGGCCTGCAGGATGTGTTCTTCCACCTGCGCCTGCCCTTCGACAGCGACGAGGCGCGCGCACTGTCCGCACGCATCGCCGAGGAGATCTACTTCCACGCCCTGGACACGTCCAGCGCGCTGGCTGCCGAGCACGGTGCACACCCGGCCTTCGCCGATACCCGCGCTGCGCGTGGCCAGCTGCAATTCGATCACTGGCCCGATGCCACACCGCACGACGCCGAACGCTGGAACGCCCTGCGCGAAACGATCCGGAACACCGGACTGCGCAATGCGCTGCTGATCGCCATCGCGCCGACCGCCACCATCGCCTCGATCTGCGGCTGCTACGAATGCATCGAACCGCAGATCTCCAACCTGTTCAAGCGCGAGACGCTGTCGGGCGACTTCGTGGTGGTCAACCGCCATCTGGTCGAGGAATTGAAGGCATTGGGGCTGTGGACCGCCGAGGTGCGTGACGCCATCAAGCGCGCTGAGGGCTCGATCCAGGGCATCGCGGCCATCCCCGAGCCGCTGCGCCGTATCTACCGCACCGCGTGGGAGCTGCCGCAGAAGGCGCTGATCGACCACGCCGCCGCGCGCGGTGCGTACATCGACCAGAGCCAGTCACTGAACCTGTTCATGGAGAACCCGAACATCGGCCAGCTTTCGTCGATGTACATGTACGCATGGAAGGCCGGCATCAAGACCACCTACTACCTGCGCTCGCGTCCGGCCACGCGCATCGCGCAGACCACCGTCGGCCACACGACCGCACAGGCGAAGCCTGACGACAGCGCCACCGTGGCCTGTTCGCTGGAAAACCCTGAGTACTGCGAGGCCTGCCAGTGATGCATACGCTCGCCGAACAGGGGCCACGCCGGCTGCCGCAATCCACCGCGCCTACCCGATCCTGCAAGTCGCTGGGTCCCGGCTTTCGCCGGGATGACGGCCGTGAAGATTGCGCCATGCTTCCTATCCCGTCATCCCGGCGAAAGCCGGACAAGCGCGAAGCGCGCAGAACGACCGAAGGTCGGGCCCGGAGGGGTGAGCGCAGCGAATCACCCAGTGACTCACTACTCACCCAACGACCGTCCTCACAACCTGCTGACAAGATCCGGATACAGATCACGCCAATACGGATTGACGTCCTCGATCAACCGCAGCTTCCATGCCCGCGCCCAGTTTTTCAGGGCTTTCTCTCTCGCAATGGCCGATGCCATGGTCTCGTGCGGCTCGAACCAGACCAACCGATGCACGCGATAGCGGCGGGTGAAGCCTGCGACGAGATCGTTGCGGTGCTGCCATGCACGACCCGGAAGATCCGAGGTCACACCGACGTACAGCGTGCCGTTGCGGCGACTTGCGAGCATGTAGACGCAGGGTTCGCGGATACGCATGGCGTGCGGGTTCGTGCTGGGAAAGTGGCATGCAAGGAAACCCGAAGCCGCTGGGTCCCGGCTTTCGCCGGGATGACGGTTTCCTGGAGATTCCGGTCCAAAGGCAATCTCTCGGCATCCTGCCCTTTGCAGCATGCGCGAACCGTACGCACGGCGCTGTCGGCATACGTGCCGACATGGTGTAAACCCTCCCATGCTCGTCATCCCGGCAAATCCGGACAAGCGCGAAGCGCGCAGAACGACCGAAGGTCGGCCCCGGAGGGGTGAGCGCAGCGAATCACCCAGCGACTTGCCCACGCTGAAACTGCCCAACCCTTCGTAGCCATGGACGAACCCGCCGCACGGACACGGCACTCGCCTCGGGCCAACCGACACGCACACACAAGGAGTGCCCATGAATGCCCCATCCCGTCTGCTTGATCCCGGCTTCGCGCTGACCCTGCGACCGATGCGCTACCCGCAGTTCTACGACATGTACCGCGCCGCGGTCCGCAATACCTGGACCGTCGAGGAAGTCGACTTCGCGATGGACACCGCCGACCTGAAGCAGAAGATGAGCGACGCAGACCGCCATCTGGTGGAACGCCTGATCGCCTTTTTCGCCACCGGCGACACCATCGTTTCCAACAATCTGGTGCTGAACCTGTACCAGCACATCAATGCGCCAGAAGCTCGCATGTTCCTGTCGCGCCAGCTGTACGAGGAAGCGCTGCACGTGCAGTTCTACCTGACGCTGCTGGATACCTATCTGCCCGATCCGCAGGCACGCCACCGTGCCTTTGCCGCCATTGAGACCATCCCGTCGATCCGTGCCAAGGGCGAGTTCTGCTTCAAGTGGATGGATTCGGTGCAACAGCTGGAACGCCTGGAAACGCGCGCGCACCGCCAACAGTTCCTGCTCAACCTGATCTGCTTCGCCACCTGCATCGAGGGCCTGTTCTTCTTCGCCGCCTTTGCCTACGTCTACCACTTTCGTGCGCGTGGCCTGCTGCATGGCCTGGCGAGCGGCACCAACTGGGTGTTCCGCGACGAATCCGGGCACATGGCTTTCGCTTTCTCGGTCATCGAGCAGGTCCGCCGGGAAGAACCGGATCTGTTCGACCAGACGATGCGTGAAAACATCGAAACCATGCTTGAGGATGCCGTCGCCTGCGAGACACAGTTTGCCAAAGACGTACTCGACGGCGGCGTTGCCGGGCTGTCGCTCAAAGACATGCGCAGTTATCTGGAATACGTCGCCGACCAGCGCCTCGTGCAACTTGGCATGGCGCCGAAGTACGGTGCACGCAATCCCTTCGATTTCATGGACCTGCAGGACGTGCAGGAAGTGAGCAATTTCTTCGAACGCCGTGTGTCTGCCTATCAGGTCGGAGTCGAGGGCGAGGTCGCCTTTGACGTGGCGTTCTGACCGGCGTCCACGATGACTCTTTCACCATGCCGCACGAGCCTGCCCCTGGCAGACCCGTGCGGCAGGACAGCCATGTCATGGCTTTGCCTTCATCCACTCCGGCAGCTTGAAGGTGTACTGCGCGGGCGGCGTGTCGCCGGCCAGGTAGCGCACGAAATAGTCCCAGCGCCGGCGCATCGCATACATGGTGCCGGTCACGCCGTAACCATGGTGCACGTTGGGGATGATCAGCATGTCGAAGTTCCGGTTCGCCTTGATCAGGGCATCGACCACCAGCATGGTGTTGCTCATCGGCACGTTGTCGTCGATCGAGCCATGCACCAGCATCAGGTGGCCCTTGAGGTTCTTCGCCACCAGCTCGTTGGCCTGGTTGTCGTAGTTGGTCTTGCCGTCCTTGTACTTAACCAGCAGGCCCTGGTACTTCTCGCCCCAGTCGTTCTCGTAGTTGCGGTTGTCGTGGTTGCCGCTCTCGGCCCAGCCGACCTTGAAGAAGTCCGGATAGCGGAACAGCGCATCGGCCGTGGCGTATCCACCACCGGAATGACCCCAGATGCCGACCCGCTGGAGGTCGATCCACGGATGACGTGCGGCGAGCTGCCGGATACCGGTGACCTGGTCGGGCAGCGTGTTGTCGCCCATGTCGCCGTACCAGGTGTCGTGGAAGGACTTCGAGCGCCAGGGCGTGCCCATGCCGTTGATCGACACCACGATGAAGCCGAGGTCGGCCATGGCCTGCTTGTCGCCGCGCGAGGGCAGGAAGCTGAAGCTGAAGACCGAACCGGTCTGCGGCCCCGGATAGATGTAGTCGACCACGGGATATTTCTTGTGCGGGTCGAAGTTTGCCGGCTTGAACATCAGGCCGTACAGGGTGGTCTTGCCGTCGCGCGCCTTGACCGTGAACGGCACCGGCGGCACCCAGCCGGCGGCCTTCAGGCGTGCGATGCCGGTGCGCGCGAGGGTGGCGATGACGTGCCCGTCGGTCGCTGAACGCAGCACCGTGACCGGCGGCGTGACGGGCGTGGAGTAGCTGTCCACGAAATAGCGCCCGTCCGGCGACAGGGTGATGTCGTGATCGGCGTTCTCCGGGGTCAGCAGCACCGGCTTGCCGCCGTCCAGGCTCACCTTCCAGAGCTGGCGGTAATACGGGTTCATGCCCGGCATGCGCCCGACCGCCTCGTACCACAGCTCGCCGGTCTTGCGGTTCACGTGCCGCACTTCGGTCACCGGGCCCCTGCCGGTGGTGATGGGGTGCTCGAGCTTCCCGTCGCGCAGGGAGTACAGGTAGAGGTTGCCCCAGTTGCTGCGTTCGGAGAACCACACGAAAGCATCGCGGCCGGGCAGGTACTGCCAGTTCACCTTGCCGTGGCCGCTCTCGTAGAAGGTCTTCACCGATTCCTCGTACAGCGTGCGCACGTCGCCGTTTCCGGCATCGACCACGTGGAACCATACGTGGTGGCGGTCGCGCGAGGAGGTCACCAGCGCAAAACTCCTGCTGTCCGGCGCCCACTTCACGTCGTCCCAAGTCCCGTTGCGGTTGCAGTCGAGGTCGTCACACAGGCTGGACAGGCGCTGCTGCGGCTTCATCTTCACGCGCACCAGGGTGCGTGTGGCGACATCGATCACCACCGGCCCGATCATGAACACGTGCTTGTCGCCGGGCAGGGCGTATTTCCAGGCGTTGAGCTTCGGGTGGCCGATCTGCGTGCGCACGGTGTACATCTCGCCGACCTTGCGCTGGTCCTGGCGGTAGGTGACCACTTCCCTCGAATCGGGCGACCAGCGCACGATGGCGCCGTCGGTATGCAGCCAGCCCGCGTTGTCGGTGGCGTAACCGTAATTCTTCACGCCGTCGCGGGTGAGCTGGGTCTCGTCACCGGTGCGCAGGTCGCGCAGCCACAGATTCCAGTCGCGCACGAAAACCTCCTTCGTGCGGTCGGGCGACACCACGCCGTGCACGGGCTTTTCGTCCGCCAGCTTCGCGCGCGCCGCATCGCCCAGCGTGGCGCGCCCGCGCTGGCACATGCCCTTTTTGCCCAGGGTGCAGGTGTACCAGCGTTTGAAAGCAGAAAACTCCAGTTGTCCGTCATCGGTGAGGCGCCACTTGCGAAGCACCAGCGCATCAGCCGCGACCGGCTTGCCGCGCAGGGCCGCAAGATGACTGGCCACAAGGGCGATGTCGAAGGCCGTCCCCACCTTGCCGGTGCGTGCGTTCATCCGCAGGTAGCGCGTGGAGTCGCCGCTGCGCTCGCGGTAGCCGACCTCATGATCGTTCAGCCAGCGCACCTGGTCGACATGGTGGTCGAGCAGCGGCGTGGTGTTGAACCCCAGCATCGCCGCGGCACGATCGTAATCGGCTGCGGTCAGGGTGCGGCCCTGGGCCAGGACCGATATCGGCAACAGCAGCAATACCGCCAGCATGACGGAAAGACGGGCACGCACGTTCATGAACTTCCCCTGGACGACGAAAACGAAAGCATACGATTCTTCCATCCTAGCGCGACCACGCGCCCGTGCCCCCTGCCATCGGTTGACCTGAACGACAAACCGACCCACCGCCTGCACCGGTCCCGAAACCCGTAGAATGCACTTTCACCCGCCAGTGCATACTTCATGAGCGATCTTGAGAGGTCCCCGCTGGGCAAGCCCACGGGCTACAGCAACCGCCGCACCCCCGAAACGCTGTTCCCGATTGCGCGCGATCAGGGGCGGCAGGTGCTGGGCATCCGCGGCGAGCCGCCGTTTTTCGGGGTCGACACATGGAATGGCTACGAGTTTTCCTGGCTCGACCCCCGCGGCAAGCCGGTGGTCGCACTGGCCACGTTCCACGTGCCCGCCGACTCGCCGGCGATCATCGAGTCCAAGTCGTTCAAGCTCTACCTCAACGGCTACAGCGGCGAACGCTTGCATGAACAGGCGGTCTGCGAACACCTGGCACATGACCTGGAGCAGGCCGCAGGGGCACCGGTAGCCGTCCAGCTCGTCCCCGCCGCGGCGTTTTCCGCGCAACGAATCGGTGAACCGCAAGGCCAGTGCCTGGATGCACTGGATCTGGACATCGATACCTACGGGCCACCGCAAGCGGCGTTTCTCCAGGCCCGCGAGCATGACGCGCCCGTCGAGGAAACGCTGTATTCACACCTGTTCAAGTCCAACTGCCCGGTGACCGGGCAGCCGGACTGGGCCACTGTCTGGATCCGCTATGTCGGCGCACCGGTCGACCATGCCGGCCTGCTGCGCTATCTGGTGTCGTTCCGCGAGCACCGCGATTTCCACGAACACTGCGTGGAGAGGATCTACCTGGACATCCTGCGCCACTGCGCGCCCGTGCGCCTCGAGGTGTGCGCGCGTTTCACGCGCCGCGGCGGTCTGGACATCAACCCGTTTCGCAGCAGCGAACGCTCTTCGACAGCGCCCATGCTGCGCACGGTACGCCAATGAACCTGCACCCCTGGCTCGACCACCTCGCCCACATCATCATCGGCTACGGTTACCTGGCGCCGCCGCTGGTCGGCCTGATTGCCTTTGCCGAGGGCCTTGCCGTGGTCGGCTCGTTCGTGCCCGGCTCGACCCTGCTGGTCGCCATTGCCACCAGTGCCGGCACCGGGCATGTCTCGCTGGGCTGGATGATTGCCTGGGCCATCGTCGGCGCCGTTGCCGGTGACTTCATCTCGTTCCTGCTCGGTCGTCGTCACGGATCACGCGTGCTGGCCATGCGTCCGTTCGCCTACCGCCCACTGTGGACCGCGCGCGCCACCCAATTGCTGGCGCGGCGCGGCGACGTGGCGGTGTTCATCGGGCGACTGACCCCGCCGCTGCGCGCATTGATGCCGGTGCTGGCCGGAATGTCCGGCCTGCCAACCCGGCGCTTCGTGTTCAGCGACTCCCTGGCCGCGGCAGTCTGGGCCAGCGTGCACCTGGGGCTGGGCGCCGTGCTGGGCCACTGGCTGTTTGCGCACCATTGACTTATTCACCCTGAATACAGCCACGGCAGGTGTTCGCCTGCGGCGAATTTCGTAGCCTGAGCGCTGCTTCCGATTCGCCAACATCATGATGCATGCCACCGCCGCGCAGCCGGCTTCCACCGGCGCGTTGCCGCGCCAGATCCCCTACATCATCGGCAACGAGGGATGCGAGCGCTTCAGCTTCTACGGCATGCGCAACATCCTCACGCCGTTCCTGATGTCCAGCCTGCTGCTGTACCTGCCGCTGGCCGAACGCGCGGGCGTGGCCAAGGACGTGTTCCACACCTTCGTCATCGGCGTGTATTTCTTCCCGTTGCTGGGCGGATGGATCTCGGACCGCTTCTTCGGCAAGTACAACACCGTGCTGTGGATGTCGCTGGTGTACTGCGCCGGGCATGCCTGCCTGGCGCTGTTCGAGGCGCACCGCACGGGCTTCTATTTCGGCCTGCTGCTGATCGCGCTGGGCTCGGGCGGCATCAAGCCGCTGGTGTCCTCCTTCGTCGGCGACCAGTTCGACCAGTCCAACAAGCACCTGGCGAAGGTGGTCTATGACGCCTTCTACTGGATCATCAACTTCGGCTCGTTCTTCGCCTCACTGCTGATGCCCATCGTGCTGCGCACGCAGGGTCCGGCGTGGGCCTTCGGCATCCCCGGCATCCTGATGTTCATCGCCACCGTGATCTTCTGGGCCGGACGCCGGAAATACGTGATGGTGCCGCCCGCGCCGTCCGATCCGCACGGCTTCCTGCGCGTGGTGCGCACGGCGCTGCTGGCGCGTGTGCCCGGCCGCGGACGACCCGGCCTGGCGCTGGCCGTCACCGGACTGGCCCTCGCGCTGCTGGTGCTGGTGCTTTATGCGGTCGGGCATTTCGTGATTGCGGTGCTGGCCGCGCTGGGCCTGGTGATCGCTTTCGGCGGCAGCGGCGCGGCCCTGCAGATGGAGCGCGCACGGGGCGCACACCCGGACACGGCCGTGGACGGCGCGCGCGCAGTGCTGCGCATCCTGATCGTGTTCGCCATCGTCACGCCATTCTGGTCGCTGTTCGACCAGAAGGCCTCGACCTGGATCCTGCAGGGCAATGCCATGGTGATCCCGCACGATGCCTGGTGGTGGCCCAGCTGGCTGGTCCGGGAGCCGGCGCAGATGCAGGCGCTCAACCCAATCCTGGTGATGCTGCTGATCCCGTTCAACAACCTGGTGGTCTACCCCTTCCTGCGCCGCTTCGGGATCGAGGTCAGCGCTCTCCAGCGCATGGGTTCGGGGCTGGTGTTTGCCGGACTGGCGTGGGTGTTCGCGGCCATGCTGCAGCTGTCGATCGACACCGGTGATGCGGTCTCCATCGCCTGGCAGGTTGCGCCCTATGCACTGCTGACCCTGGGCGAGGTGCTGGTCTCGGCGACCGGGCTGGAGTTCGCCTACAGCCAGGCCCCGCCGAAGATGAAGGGCGTGATTATGAGCTTCTGGCTGCTGTCGGTGTCCTACGGCAACCTGTGGGTGCTGATCACCAACGCCGCCGTGCGCAACGAGGCGGTCACCGCGCGCATCGCCGCCAGCGGCATCAGCGAGAACGCGTTCCTGATGTTCTTCTTTGCCGGCTTCGCCTTCCTCGCCGCACTGGTGTTCGCGCTGTACGCACAACGCTACCCGGTGCAGGACCACTACCGCACGAGCTGATCTGCCGCCGGCTGACGGGTCAGGGCTGGGCGTAGTCGGTATAGACGCGAATCGCGCCCTGTTCCGGCTCGCACACGTAGGCGTGACGCCTGCCGTCGGTAGCCACGCAATGCGAACCCCGCGCCGCCGGCGCCTGGGCGACCCGTGTCAGTTGTCCGCGAGAACCCATGTGCAGCACCGTGAGCGTGGCACTGCGCGCCCCGGGGGCATAGACATGCCGCAGCGCAGGATTCCAGGCGATGATGTCCACGCCTGCGCCGACCTTTGCCTGACCGAGGATGCGCCCGTGCGCTGCCGGATCGAGCGCCACCACACGGCCCTCCTTGCAGCCGACCAGCACGATGCCGTCCGCGGCATCCAGGGCCAGGCCGCGACTGCCCCGGCACGTGTTGCTCCAGCGCGCAATCACGTGCGGATCGCGCAGCGAAATCTCCAGCGTGTGGCCGCCCCACTGGTTGCTGTAGGCCACCATGCGCCGGCGGTCGATGACCAGCGACTCCGGACCGCCCTTCACCGGCACCGCACCGACGTGCACGAGAGCCGGATGGGCGCCGCCATGCACGGCGAAGCGCTCGATCTGCGCCTTGTGCGGTTCGCTCACCCACACCTCGCGAAGCGGCGCCACGTAGCGAACGTAGTCGGGTGAGGAGGCCAGTTTCGCGCGTGCCACCGGTCGATGGGTCCGCTCGCTCAGCGCAACGACTTCGCGATCGGCATGATCGCTGACGAAGACCAGCCCGGCACCGGTGTCCGCCGAGGTGGTGCCGGCATCCTCGTGCGGGGCAACCGGCCCTGCGGGCACCACGTTGTTCCAGCGGGTGAGGGCTTGTGTGTGCGGGTCGATCAGGGCCAGGGCCCCGCTCTGGGCGGCAGGCACCAGGATACGATCCAGTGCCGTGGAATACCCCATGTCATCGAAATCCAGCGGCGTGCCTGCACGGATCGGCAGCAGCCTCGAGCTCAGGGAGGAAGCGGCCGGTACCGACGTTCGTGCCAGCGCAGGAAGGGCAAGTGCAGCCATGGCCACGGTGCACAATCCGCGGATCATCGGGCGCATCATCCAGTCTCCACCGTTGTCTGCGGGCAGGATACGGCTGCAGGCTTAGCTTTTGCTGACCCGATCGGCAAGGCCCGGATTCAGCCGGCAAGCAGGGGCACGCCCGGTACCGCCAGCAGCGTGAGCCCACCCAGCACACCGCCAATCACGCACGCCGCCAGCACGTCGCTGGGATAGTGCAGCCCCAGCACCACGCGCGAAAGCGCCACCAGCACGGTGAACGGCATCAGCACCACCCACAGGGCGGGAAAATAGGCCAGCGCCACCAGGGTGAAGCCGACCGCCTGCAATGTGTGCCCGGATGGAAAGCTGAATTCGTCCAGTGGCGGAATGTGCGCGATGACGCCGGGACAGGCGCGAAACGGCCGCGGTCGGCGCGTCCAGCCCTTGAGCGTGCGATACAGTGCCAGGGCCAGCAGCCCGGTGATTGCCATGTGCGCTGCCGCCCGGATGCCGCGCCCACCACCAAGCACCGCCAGAGCCGCCATCAGCAGATACCAGAACACGCCGTCACCGAGCCGGCTGACGATGGCGAACACGCGCCCGATGGCACGTTGCGCACCCCAGCGGTTGGCGCGCGTGCACAGGCGTGCATCCAGGCTGACGCGTGGCAGGGTATCGTTCACGGGCAGGTCTCCTGCCGTGAACAAAGCCCCTGCGACACCGGTCGGTAGTGCGCTGGCAAGGGCTCCGGGCCGGCACCGGCCACATCGGACAGGATGCAATCGAAATCGGCAATGACCGCATCCGGGCTGAGCATGACCACGCTGGCGCGGGCGCTGGCGCGCATGTCGCGGTAGCGACCGTCGCGGACCAGGTGCACGCAGGCATCCAGGAAAGCCGCTTCGTCGCCTTCCTGCACCCGATAGCCGTTGTGGCCATCGCGGATGTGCTCGCGTGCGGCGCCGCAATCGTAGGCCACCGTGGCCAGCCCGCTGGCAAGGGCTTCGAGAATCACGTTGCCGAAGGTTTCGCTGCGGCTCGGAAACACGAACAGGTCGGCACTGGCATAACAGCGCGCCAGGTCCGCCCCGTGTTGCATGCCCATGAAGATGCATTCGGGGTGGGCACGCTCGAGGGCGGCACGCTCGGGGCCGTCGCCCACCCACACGTAGTGCAGGTTGGGCACCGAAGCACGCATGGCAGCAAACGCGCGCAGGGCGAGATCAAGATTCTTTTCGGCGGCGATGCGGCCGACATAGAGCATGACCGGGACATCGTCCGCGACCCCCCACTGCCGCCGCAGGGCAGGGTCGCGGTACTGCGGCGCGAATTGTCCGGTGTCCACTGCCCGCGACAACAGCCGGGCGTTGTCGATGCCCATCGCCTGCAGTTCGGCAGCCAGTGCCCGGGTAGGCACCAGGGTGGCCCGACCCCGTCGATGGAAACGCCGCAGATGGCGACGCACCAGCGGTGCCAGCCAGCCCAGCCGGTAATGCCGGGCATAGTGGTCGAAACGGGTATGGAAACCGGTGGTGACCGGGATGCCGAGGCGCTCCGCACAACGCAGCGCACTGTGACCGAGCGGGCCTTCGGTGGCCACGTAGACGACGTCCGGTTGCCATGCACCCCAGACGCGCATCAGTTGGCGCGTGGCCGGCCAGCCGAACCGCAACCCGGCATACCCGGGCAGGGTGGCACCCGGTACGCACAGCATGCCGGCAGGCGCCGAAGCGGCCGCTTCATGCGCCTGGCGCGGTCGCACCAGCTGCACGTCGTGGCCCGCCTCGCGCAGGCCTTCGAGCAGACCCTGCACGGTCAGGGCCACACCGTTGGTCTCCGGCGGATAGGTTTCGGTGACGATGCCGATTTTCATGCCGCATGCCCATCAGGATGGGCCCAGCTTGCTCGCCCCGTGTTTCACCGTCTTGATGCAGACGTGACGGCAATGTGACGGTATGGCGTTGTCCGGTTACGGCGAGACCGGCTCTACTCAGCCGTCCGCTTGACGGGCCTGGCGGCGTTCGCGCAATCGCCACTGCAGGTTGCGCAGGTAAACGAGCAGACCGCCCGCCTGACCGACGATGAACACCGGATCGCGCTTGTAGATGGCATAGCTCAGCAGCAGCAACCCACCGATGACACTGAAATACCAGAAGATCTCGGGGATGGTGCTGCGCTTGCGCAATTCACTGTACAGCCATTGCACCAGGAAGCGGGCTGCAAAGATGGCCTGCCCGATGAACCCGATGACCAGCCAGACGGCGCCTGTTGTGCCCATGAAAAACCTTGTGACCGGTGTCCGCAACAACGTGGCCCCGGACAGGACCGCGCTTGCAGGAAACGGGTACAATACCAGCTGGGCGGCATCGGATGCGCGCTCGGCAGCATCCGCCTCGCCCGCACAGCACGCGGGAAGCAAGCACCGGCCGGACGCAATCGCGCAGCACGCCCGTTATCCCGTCGACAGCAGCTACCGTATTCATGACCCTATCCGATCAGACGCTCTGGCTCACCATCGGCCTCGCCGGGCAGGCACTTTTCGGTGCCCGCTTCCTGGTGCAATGGCTGTACAGCGAAACCCATGGCCGGAGCCTGGTGCCCAACCTGTTCTGGTACCTCAGCGTGGCCGGAGGCGTGGTGCTGCTGGCCTACGCCATCCATCGCCGCGAACCGGTATTCATCGCCGGCGAATCGCTGACCCTGATGATCTTCCTGCGCAACCTGCAGCTGGTGCGGCGCGCCCGACGCGAATCGAATCAATGATGGCGACCGGCCCTGCGGACAGGCCCGCTGCGCGTGTGCACTGGCTCGGCCTGATCGGCCTGCTGCTGGTTCTCGGCTTTGCCTTCCAGGGCAGCCGCGCGCTCTACAGCACCGACGAGGGGCGCTATTCCTCCAGCGCCCTGCTGATGCTCGATTCGGGCCAGTACCTGCTGCCGGGCTTCAGCCTGGACCGCCCCAACTACACCAAGCCGCCCATGACCAACTGGGTGATCGCCGCTTCGATGGCAAGCTTCGGCCGCTCGACCTGGGCGGTACGCGCGCCCTACGCGCTGGCCTTCATCCTCACCGCACTGCTGATCGCGGCGATGGGCCGCGACCTGGTGCCGGAAAAGCCGTGGCTGCCCGCCGTCATCTACGCCACGTCCCTGGTGCCGTTCCTGGCGGCCAACATCGTCAGTACCGATGTGCTGCTCACCTTTTTCGAAGCACTGGCAGTATTCGGCTTCGTGCGCGCCTGGCTGGGCCGCGTGCCTTCGGACTCCGCTGCCGCCCTGCGCTGGCGCTGGCTGATGTGGGCCGGCTTCGGGCTGGCTTTCCTGACCAAGGGACCGCCCGGGCTGCTGCCGCTGATCGGCATGGCGCCGTTCGTGTTCCGCCGCGAAGGCTGGCGGGGGCTGGGCCGGCTGTTCGGCATCACCGGCCTGCTGGTGTTCGCCGTGACGGGGCTGTCCTGGTACGCGGTGGTGGTCATGCGTACGCCCGGCCTGCTCGACTATTTCCTGCACTTCGAAATCTACGACCGCCTGTTCACCAGCACCCATGGCCGGCATGCGCAGTGGTACGGATGGATCGTCGTCTACCTGCCGGTGATGGCCCTGGGCACACTGCCGTGGTGGCCCGCCGTCGCCCGCCACGCCCCGGCTCTTTTCCGGCCGGCGCATTGGCGCGAGGCCTGGCAGAGGGCTGATGCGTCGCTGTTCCTGTGGCTGTGGATGCTGCTCGCGCTGCTGGTCTTCTGCCTTTCGCGGTCGCGCCTGCCGATGTACCTGCTGCCGTTGTTCATTCCGCAGGCGCTGCTGCTGGCGCGGGCGCTGGCGCCCCGCATCGATATCGGCAGCCGTCGCCTCCAGCTCGGCCTGGGCATCTGGATCGTGCTGCTGCTGGCCAGCAAGGCCCTGCCCGCGTATCTCATGCATCCACGGGTGGACAACCGCCTGCGCGTGCAACAGGTCGAGAAACTGGCCGCCGGTCACGATTTCCGTGCGCTGGCCTTCATCCTCGACACCACCCACCAGGTCGCAGTGGAAGAACGCACGCCCTGGGGCATGTACCTGTACGCCAAACGCCCGGTCTACGGCATCGCCTGGCACACGTCTGACCGCGAACAGCGCCTGTGCAAGGTACTGGCGCGCTATCCCACGCTGTTGCTGGCGGTGGACGACAGGGTGCGCGTGAGGGAGGTCGAGCAGGCCGCGGCCCAGTGCGGCGCAGCCCGTCCCTCGCTCGGCCTGGGTAGCTGGCGCCATCGCACCCTGCTGTGGGTGGGCCCGGCCAACAGTCACGGCAGCTCCTGACATGTGCGGTATCTGCGGATTCCTCGCCCTGCAGGAGACGGCGTATGGCACCGACCCGCGCCAGCGTACGCGTGCGATGCTTGCGGCAATGGCGCACCGTGGGCCGAACGGACACGACACCTGCAGCCTGGAACACGGTGCCATGGGCGCCAACCGCCTGGCCATCCGCAGCGTGCGCGACCATCAGGCACCGCTGATGCAGGACGCCTCGGGCGTGGTGGTGGTCTGTAATGGCGAGATCGACAACCACCGTGAGTTGCGCCGGTGGCTGGAAGCGCGCGGCCATGTGATCGACCGCACCTCCGACGTGGCAGTGATCGGGCCGCTGTATCTGGAACTGGGCGCCGGCTTTGCCGAGCGCCTGGAAGGCGTGTTCGCCATCGCCATCTGGGACCCGCGCACGCAGACCCTGCTGCTGGCCCGCGACCGGATCGGCGAACGCCATCTGTATTACCGGCACGACGCAGGCAGCGTGCTGTTTGCCAGTGAACTGTCCGCCCTGCGCGCCGGACTCGGTGCGCCGCCCGCGCTGGATCGCGAAGCGCTGCGCCATTTCCTGCGTGCCGGCTACGCCCCGGCTCCGTACACCCCGCTGACCGGCTGTCACAAGGTGCAGCCGGGCGAAATCGTCACCATCGACCGCAACGGCGAGCAATCGCACCCGTACTGGACCTGTCCGCTGGGCCAGGTGGTCAAGCGCCCGAAACCCGACACCGAGGCCTTCGACGAGATTTTCCGCACCGCGGTGCACCGCCAGAGCGATATCGACGTGGACTTCGGCGTGCTGCTCAGTGGCGGCCTCGATTCCTCGCTGCTGACCGCAGTGGCCCGCAGCGTCTGGCCCGGACGGGCACTGACCACCTACGGCATTCGCTTCGCCGAGGCCTCCTACGACGAAGGCGACTATGCCGAACGCGTGGCCGGCATGCTCGGCTGCGACTATGTCAGCGTCACCGTCGGCGCCGAGGACGTGCCGTCGACCCTGCGCGACCTGATCCACGCCACCGGCGAACCACTGGCCGACCCGGCCTGGGTGCCGCTCTCGTGCATTGCCGAACGGGCCGCGAAGGATGTACGCGTGGTGCTCGGCGGCGAGGGCGCCGACGAACTGTTCGGCGGCTACCCGACCTATCTCGGCGCCCGCTTCGCCGACCACTACGCGCACCTGCCGGGCAGCGTGCGCAACGGGCTGCGCGCCCTTGTCGAGCGCCTGCCGGTGAGCGACAAGAAGATGACCGTGTCCTACCTGCTCAAGCGCTTCGTGCAGGGCCAGGAGCTGCCGGGACTGGCACGGCACATGCTGTGGGCGGCCAACATCCAGAGCGACGTGCTCGAACGCCTTGGGATCAACGCCACCCTGCCTGCCATCGCGCACCCGGGCATGGACCTGCTGGACGAGATCCAGTGCCACGACATCCGCCAGTCGCTGCCCGAAGCCCTGATGGCCAAGGCCGACCGCGGCGGCATGCGGCATGCGCTGGAAATCCGTGCTCCGTTCCTCGACAGCGCGGTGATCGACTTCGCCGCGCAGCTTCCGGTGCACGAGCGGGTGCGCGGACTGACCACCAAGGTTTTCCTCAAGCGTTACGCCCGCCGCTACCTGCCACGCGCCATCGTGCACCGGCGCAAGCGCGGCCTGTCGGTCCCGCTGGGTACCTGGCTGCGCGGACCGCTGCATGCCTGGGCACGCGAGCTGCTGTCCAGCGAGGCACTTGGCGAGGCCGGTGTCTCGACCACCGCGGCCCTGGCCCTGCTCGACGAGCACTGTGCCCGACGGCGCGACCATGCCCGCGCCCTGTGGACCCTGATCGTGATCAGCGAGTGGCTGGCCTGGATCAAGGCGCCTGCCAAACCGGTCGCGATATCGGCACGTACCGGGCCCCGCGTCACCAGTCCCGCCGACGCGTAAGGCGCATCCGGCGCCGGCTGGACCGGCACGATGCGGATCTCCCCGTGGTTGCCGAATACGGCGACCGATGAATCCAAACGCGTCCCGGCTCCCTCTATGGGTCAACAGATGTATGTTGATCGTGGAACCGGGAGATTCGTCCGTGCCGTGCAATGCCCCATTCCCGCACAAGGCCCGCGAAGGCGATCAGGTCGCACGCGAACCGCAGCTTGCGCACGCCCGGCTCCTGCCCTGCACATGCCGCGATGCGATCGCGCCGCATGACCCGCGTGATCCTGCATTTCGCAAGCGCGGCGAACGGACAAGACCCACGCACCAGGCCACCGAAAGTCGCACCCAGCATGGCCGGCTGATGATTGACGCCTACCTTTTCAGATGACTGTGCAACCGGAGGAATATCCCATGAACAACCGTTATCTTCGTGCCATGGTGGCCGGCTTCGTCGCCACCATCGTGCTGTCCATCCTGATGCTGATCAAGGGTGCGATGGGCATGCTTCCACAGATGAATGTCATCCACATGCTCGCCCACATGGCTCACGGCATGCTGGGCATGCCCGCCGTTCCGGCTGTCGGCTGGATGATCCATTTCCTCATCGGCACCGTGCTGTGGGGCCTGGGATTCGCGCTGCTGCATCCGGTGCTTCCGGGTTCCACGGCAGTGCGCAAGGGCCTTTCCTTCAGCGTGCTGGCGTGGCTCCTGATGATGCTGATCCCGATGCCGATGGCCGGCGCCGGCCTGTTTGGCCTGAAGATGGGCATCATGGCGCCGGTCATGACCCTCATCCTGCACCTGGCCTGGGGTGCCGCGCTGGGCTGGACATACGGCCGTCTCGGCGGAAAAAGCGAAGCCACCGGCGAATAGTGTACGGTGAGCGACGGACGCACTTCGTCGGACCCGGCCTGGTCCGGCGCGGTCCGGCGGGTGCGCGGAAGCCGCCTTGAGCGATTGCAGCCCCGCATACTGCGTGCGGGGTGTCCGGCGCATGCGCAGGGCACATACCGCACTTGTCGCACAAGCGCTGTCGCTCGTGCAGTGGTGTGCGCGGGGGCCTGTTGTGGCAAGGTTTGCCCACATAACCACATGCCCCGTCCGATTGCGGATGGTTTAAGGATTCGCCAAGGATGCACGACACGCTTTCCCCGTCCCGATTGCGCCGTTTCGGCACACGCTGCCTGCTGCTCGTCTTTGCGCTGAGCGGCCTGGCACATGCGGGCACCGCGCCTTCGGTAGCTTTTTTCTATGGCGCCAGGCCGCCGATGGACGTGCTGCAGTCGTTCGACTGGGTGGTCGTCGATCCGCAGGCCTCGCAACAGGCCAAGGCACTCAATCGCCCGCATGTGACCCTCTTTGCCTACGTTTCGCTGGGCGAAGCCATCGAAGGTTCGCGCATCGCCAAGGCATTGCCCAGGGCATGTCGCCTCGGCGAGAACCGCATCTGGCACGCGCTGATCGTCGACCAGTCCAAGCCGGTGTGCCGCACGTTCTACCTCGACAAGGTGATCGCGCCCTTGCTCGCTCGCGGCTACCGCAACTTCTTCTTCGACACCCTGGACAGTTACCGCATCGCACTCCCCAAGCCGGGCGATCGTGAGCGGCGACACGCCTACCGCCAGGGCCTGGTTGCCCTGATCAAGGCCATCCATCGGCGTGACCCGGAAGCACGCTTCATCCTCAACCGCGGTTTCGAACTGCTCGACCAGGTGCACGATCAGGGCGTGGTCGGGGTGGCTGCCGAATCGCTGTACCGTGGCTGGGATCAGCGCAGCAAGTCCTATGTCCGCGTTCCCAACGCGGGTACCGATTACCTGCTCGGGCAGTTCAAGCGGGTACGCGCGCTGGGACTGACCCCCATCGCCATCGACTACCTGCCGCCCGCGCAGCGCACCGAGGCCGCGCGCCTGGCCGAGAAGATCGCCGCCGCGGACATCGTCCCCTACGTCACCGACAGCGCGCTCGACATCGTCGGTGTCGGCAGCATACGTCCACTGCCGCGGCGGATCCTGTTGCTCTACAACGGCGACTACGCGCCGATGAACAATGATCTCAACTGGTATGCGGCGATGCCGCTCAACCACATGGGCTACGCCACGCGCGAGATCGATGTCAGCCACCATCCACTGCCGCAAGGACCGCTGACCGGGCAGGTGGCCGGTATTGTCACGTGGTTCGACAGCGACAGCTTCCCCGCATCCGGACGTACCTGGCAATGGCTGCGCGCACAGATCGCCGCCGGCGTGCCAGTGGCCGTGCTGGGCAGCTTCGGTACTGGCGGCGATCAGGCAACACTCGATGCGCTCGGGCTTGCCAGCGGGAAACAGCCGCCACCCGGACTGCATGCGGCGCGCATCGCGCAGCAGGCCAGCGGCTATTTCGGGTTCGAAAGCCCGCTGCTGCCCAGTGCCCCCGATTTTACCCCCAGGCAGATAAGGTCCGGCACGTCGTTGCTCGACATCGAGGTGGCAGGCAGCCACGAGATTGCCTCGGCCCTCATGCCGTGGGGCGGTTATGCCCTCAGTCCCTACGTGCTGCGCAACCTGCCGCAGGGCGACCTGCAGCCTGGCGAACTGCAATCGGCCTGGATCCTCGACCCGTTCCGCTTCTTGCGCGCCGCGCTGCGCCTTCCCGAGCTGCCTGTCTACGACTACACCACTGCCAGCGGGCGACGGCTGCTTTTCGGCCTGATCGACGGCGACGGCTTCGCTTCCGGCTCCTGGATCGGGCGCTACCGCGACCAGCCGGCCGCCAAGGTGATCCTCGATGCCGTACTCAAACGCTTTCCGCTGCCGATCACGGCCTCGGTGATCGCCAGCGAATTCGCCTATGACGGCCTGTACCCGAAAAAGGAAGTCGATCGCCTGCGTCCGATCGCACGCGCCATCTTCCGCCTGCCCTGGGTGGAGATCGGTTCGCATACCTATTCCCACCCCTTCGACTGGCCGGCGCTGGAGCGCGACCCGGGCCTGTCCGCCGGCCTGCATATCAAGAAGCACGCACAGGCACAGGGTGCCTATGTCACCGGCGACAGTCCCGCGCTGCAATACGGCTACAACCTGCCGGTGCCGGGCTACCGCTTCAGCCCGGAGATGGAAGTCAGTGGCTCGGTGAAAATCATCGACCGCCTGCTCGCCCCGCCCGGCAAGCCGGTGCGCGTGATCCAGTGGTCCGGCGACACCAACCCCGACGCCGAGGTGCTGGGCATCGCCTACCGCGACGGCCTGGCCAACATCAACGGTACCAACAGCACCATCGACCGCGCGCACCCCTCGCTGACCAACGTCGCCCCGCTGGGCGTCTGGAAAGGGCCGTATTTCCAGGTCTATTCGCCGATTGCCAACGAAGACCAGTACACCCACGGCTGGCAACCGCCCTACTGCGGCTACAACAAGGCCATCCAGACCATGCAGATGACCGATGCGCCACGCCGCCTGACGGCAATGGAGATCTACTACCACTTCTATTCCGGAGCCCGCGCCTGCGCGCTGGAAAACCTGATCGAGGTCTACCGCTGGGCGCTCAAGCAGCCCTCCACACCGGTCTTCGCCTCCACCTACAGCCGCATCGCGGTGGATTTCCAGTCCGCAGGCATGGCACGCAGCACCGACGGTTTCATCGCCCGCGGGTATGGCGCCGACCAGGAACTGCGCATTCCCGACACGCTGGGATATCCCGATCTTGAGCATTCGCGCAATGTCGCCGGCTTCGACAGCGCCAACGGCCAGCGGTACATCCATCTGGGGACCGGGAACCGGGCACTCCTGGTGCTGACGCGCAAGCGACCGACCGAGCCCTATCTGGTCAGTGCCAACGGCCTTGTCGGAAACATGCGGCGCGAAACGGGTCACCTTACGCTCACCCTGCGCGCACAGGTGCCGCTCAGGCTGTTGCTGGGCAATGCCGCCGGCTGCCGGATCCGTGCCGACGGCAAACGTCTTGCCGCCCGAAGTGGCGCCAATGGTACAGTTTCCCTCAGCCTCGCCGGGAAAGGGGCGAATATCGACATACGTTGCGCGCGCGACTGAGGACGAACTGCAGTCCCTGTCCGGAAGACAGACCGCGCACACGTCCCTGGCAGGACAACGCTTCGAACCAGCATGGCCATCGCGCAATCGATCACGCCCAACCGCCGGCATCACGCGACCCTGCCGTCGCCCAGTGAACGTTTCGCTCCATACTGGCTGCTGGTCGGCATCGCCAGTGCGGCCCTGTTCGCCCTGTGGCTGCTGTATCCGCGAACCTACATCGAAAACGCCCTGCAGGCGCAGGACAAACCCAATGTCGCCACCCTGGCCTATCTGCGCCTGCTGGTGCGTGCCAAGCCCGACGACACCGGCAACCGCCTGCTGCTGGCCCGGCAGGCGCTGATCGCACAGGAACTTCCATGGGTGCGCACTGCACTTGCCCCCTGGATGGGCCGTCCCCTGGACACGTTGCCGCTGGATATAGCGCGCCTGCGCCTGCGCCTGTTGCAGCAGGAGTGGACCGGACAACCCGAGGGCTCACCTGCCCGCAGCGTTTTGGCACGTACATACACCCGTGCCCTTCTGGGTCTGGCTCCACGCATGAACCCTGCGCAACTTCTGGACGAGGCGCATTTTGCCCTCGCTCTCGGCGCCTACCCCACGGTTGCCGAGCTCGATCGCCAGGTGCTGCTCCGCTCGCAGAATGCCGCCTTGCGGCAGGACGCCTTCGAGCAGGGCATTGCCGCCCTGCTCGCGGCGGGCAAGGCGCAGGGTGCGCTCGACTTTGCCCACGACGCACTGCCTTACGTGCGCCACGATGATGCCTTGTGGCGCCGCATGATCCGTCTCGCACTGGCTTCCGGGCGCCCGGTGCTCGCGGCCCGCTATGCGCGGCGGCTGGTCCGCATGCCGGGGCCGGCGTGATCGTGCGCCGCCTGCGCATCCGCCTTCTGGCTGCCGCCGTGGCCGCGACACTGCTCGGTGCCCCCGTGGTGCAGGGCGCCCAGCCGCCGCCACCCGGCCGGCCTTTCCAGAGCGAAGACTGGGACCTTGCCTGGCAGGCCTTCATCGGCTCGGGTGCGGTCGATGATGCCTATGTGCTGGCCCGCAGTGCGGTCAGGGCGCGCCCCCGCAGCCACTTGTGGTGGACACGCCTTGCGCAGGCAGCACTGTGGAGCGGGCGACCGCAGGCGGCACTGGACGCACAGGCCTACCTCGCCCTGGACCTCGGCGAGAAAAGCCATCTGCAGCCCGCCTTGAAACTCGCCACCGAACTGGAAAACGATCAGCAATCGCTGCGTCTGATACGGACCATGATTCGCGACGGACTGGCCACCCCGGCGCAACGGGGCATGCTTGCCGACCTGTACATGGCGACCGGGCAACCGGATCAGGCCGTCCAGGCGCTGGCCAGGCAATACCGCCGCCATCCGAACCCGGACCTGCTGTGGCGACAGGCTTCGATCTTGCGCCAGATGGGCCAACCCGCGCAGGAACTGGCAGTGCTGCGTGCCTATCGCAAACGCTACGGCCCGGTGCCGCGGGTGATGCTGGCCATCGCCACCCGCGAATACCTATCGGGTCAACCGCAGGCCGCACTCGACACCCTGCTCCAGGCCCAAGCGCGCGCCACGCCCGGACAAACGGCGTACTGGAACACCCTGAGCGGCCTGGCCTGGATGCTCGGGCGCTACCGGCTGGCCGCGCGCAGCGCGCGGATCCTGATTGAGCATGGCAAGGCCGATGCCACGCTCTACCTGCGCGTGGTCTATGTCGAGCAGTACACCCAGCCGGAACAGGCCTTCGCTGTCGCCGAGCGGGGCTGGAAGGCAACCCGCGACCCGGCCCTGTTCCAGGCGATGCTCGCCATCGCCTCGTCGCGCCAGCCCGCGACGCCCTGGCTCAAGCGGGCCTTCGCCGCGCTGGCCCCCGATCAGGTCCGGCGTTTCGCCGACCAGCCCTTCTACTGGACCAGCCTGGCCACCTTGCGGGCCGCGCAAGGACGCTTCGGGGATGCCCAGGCCGCCTACCTGCACGCGCTGCGACTGGCGCCCCGGGACAACACCATCCTTGCCGGCTACCTGTGGCTGCACCTGGACCATCGGAATGTGAGCGACTTGCGTGCCGCATTGGGGCGGCTGGCGCGTCGCGCCATGGCTTCGTCCTCGCTGTGGGGACCGCTGGCCGCGCTGTACGCCGCGCTCGACCAGCCGCAACGCGCCCTGCCGTGGCTGCAGCGCCAGTGGCCCGGCCACCGCAACGACCCGCTGTGGCTGGTCAACCTGGCCGACGTGCTCGACCAGGCCGATCGCAACGCTGCGGCGTGGCGGGTACGCCGCCGCGCGCTGGACCTGCTCGGCAACCCACCCATTGCAGCGGACGCGACCGCGCACGAGATGCGCATCGCACGTACGCGCCTGATCGCCAGCCTGCGCCCGGGCGATGCCGCGCGCAAGGCCATGCAGCAACTCGCGCGCGAGGACAGGACAAGGGCGGCGCGGGTGGCCGTGCTCGGTGGCCTGCTCGATGCACGCGACCTGTCGCTTGCCCGCTGGTGGCGCGAGGGCGCCTTCGCCCATCAAGCCCTGCCGGACTGGGCCGCACTCTCACTGGCGCTGGCCGACAACGATGGCGTCGCGCTGGCCGACCTGTTGCGCAACAAGCGCGGCCGCTTGCCGCGCCGCGATCGTGTCGATGCCGCCACGCGCCTGGGCTGGGATCCTCTGGCCCTGAAGCTGGCCTGGCAGGGCATGCAAGGCGAACCGGACGATGCGCGCCTGCAGCGCCAGTTCCGCGAAATCGCCCTGCCGCGTACCGACAGCATCGGCATCAGCGCCGCCGTGCGCGATGCCAGCGGCCTGCGTTCGCTGCCCTTCACACTCACCGCGCGCGACTGGACCACTCCCCGCGACCGGCTCGACCTCAAGACCGGTTTCGCACCCCAGCGCAGCATCGATGCCCGCCTGATCGGGCCACCTCCTTCATCGCGCCGCAGCCTTGTGCTGGCGTGGACGCATCTGACCGAACGCGGTGAATTCGAGACGCGCTTCGGCACCGGACGCAATCTTGCCCCCTGGACGCGGCTCGGCATGGCCTGGACGCGACGCTGGTCGAACGCCCTGCAGAGCACGATCGGCGTCCAGCGCGGGGCACAGCCGACCGATACCGTACCTCTGGAAGTCGCCGGCCTGGAAGATCGCGTCGACCTCGACGCCAGCCTGAACCTGAGCCCGCGCGACACCGCGCAATGGCAGCTCACTGCCGCTCGCCTGCGCGCCCAGGGCGGCGGTGCGCTGGGCAGCGTGCAGAAGGCCGCGCTTTCGCTCGACCACAAGCTCTGGTTCACGCCGCCCGATTTCACGCTCACGGCATCGGTCAGTGCCGCGCACTTCCACCGCGCCACACGGCTGCCTGCACAACTGGCTCCGCTGATACCGACCGGCCAGACACCCGATATCGGCTATTTCGTGCCGGCCTCATACGCCCAGGCCTGCGCCGGCGGATCGTTCAACATGCGCTACCAGACCGGCTATGCTGGGCAATGGAGGCCGTATGCGAGTGCCAGCGCCTGCACCAACAGTGCCTACGGGACCGGCTACGAACTGCAGGCCGGCATCGCGTTGCCGGTGACCGGACCCGATCATCTGTCCCTGAGCCTTGCCCTGGGTCGATCGGTCGGGCCCCAGCAAGGCACCAACGCAAGTGTTGTGCTTCGTTATCGCTACTACTTTTCCTCACCGCGCTGAGAGAACCCGCCATGCAAATTCAAGCCATACGAACCCTGATGCTCGCCGTCCTCGCCGTGACTGGGCTCGCCGCATGTGCCGGCATGCGCATCGACACCTCCTCGTCCCCGGCGCTCGATCCGCAGTCGGCTGTCGCGGTGCTGGCGCTTGCCAACAATACCTCCACGCCCTACGCCGGGCAGCGTGTCCAGCAGCAACTGGCCGCACTGCTGACCGCGCACGGCGTCGGCACCCTGTCGATCGAGCCTTCTGCTGTCAGCGGTCCGCTGCCGGTAGGCAATGACGCGCAGGACATGAACAAGGCCCTGGCCTGGGCGCGAGCGCAGCAGGCGCGCTACGCCTTGACCGGCAGCGTGGACGAGTGGCGCTACAAGATCGGCCTCGACGGCCAGCCGGCCGTCGGCTTCACGCTGCGTCTGATCGACCTTGGCAACGGCAAGACCGTATGGAGTGGCGCGGCATCGGCCAGCGGCCACAGCCGCGAAGGCCTGGCCGTGCTGTCGCAGCATGTGCTCGATCAGCTCGTCATGCGGCTATTGCGCAAATCATCCACCTGATGGCGAAACCGGCAGCTCTCCGCGAAGTGTCCCGCTACCGCCCGACCGCGTGGGCGGAGACGGTGCTGTTGCCGCTGCTGGGCCTGGCGCTGGCGATGATCCTGGATCGGCAGGCCCCGTTCACGGCGTCGAGCTTTCCCTGGCTGTGGCTGATCCCGTTCCTGCTTGGCCTGCGCTACGGCCTTGGTGCAGCCACCATCGGCAGCTTCGTGCTGACTGGCGCCGGGTTTGCCGCGCACTGGTTCGCCGCCATCGGACAGCCGCCGCCGCTGATCCAGATTGTCGGCGGCATGTTCGCGGCGCTGATTGCCGGACAGTTCAGTTCCAACTGGCGCGACAGGGTGCAGGCCAACGCTTTGCGGACCGCCTATGCGGAAGAACGCCTGGAAGCGCTGACCCGCGCCTACTTCATCAACCGCATCTCGCACGACCGGCTGGAGGAGGCGCTCATCACCCAGCCGGTCACCCTGCGCGGCGCGCTGGAGCAATCGCGCACGTTGCGGAAAGACAAGGACGAAGTCATCAACCAGGCCAACGCCACCGACCTGCTGCAGTTGCTGGCGCAATACTGCCGGTTCGAGACTGCCGCCCTGCATGTGATGGTTCGCGGCCGCCTGCGCGAGGACCCGCTGGCCGTACTGGGTCCATCCGCGCCACTGTCTGTCACCGACCCCCTGCTTGTGCAAGCCCGCGAGCACGCGCAAGCCGCCTACTACAGCATCGACCAGCTGCATGAGCTGGATACCGCTGGCGGCTACCGTGCGGTCTTCCCGTTGCGCAACGCAGGGGACGAGGAACTGGGCATGCTGGTGGTGCGCGACATGCCCTTGCTGGCGCTTACCGAGGAAAACCTCACCACAGCTACTGCCATCGTGCAGTACTTTGCCGACGAGAGCTGGGCCATCGCGCAAAGCGCCGACCTGCGCCGACTGTTTCCGGGCTGTCCACCGCGCTTTGCCCACGAACTGGTCAAGCTGCAGCACCTGCATGCAGTCAGCAGCGTGCGCTCCATGCTTGTCACCGTGCGTATCCCGGAACCCACCCGCGAACAGCCGCTCGATGCCCAGGCCATCCACCAGGGCATTCGCCGCAGTCTCGACGTCTACTGGCTGGACCCTTTCAGCCAGCCGGCCAGCGGATTGCTGGTCCTGTTGCCCCTGGCCGGGCCGGCCAGCGCCCGTGGCTACCTGGACCGTCTCGATGCCTGGCTGCGTGAACACGGGATCGACAAGGGACTGGCCGCACCGGGCTTTCGCAGCGGGCAGATCCCGGTCGACCGACGTACGCCTGACGTCCTGCTCGATGCCGCCGGCATTGACGGCATCGCCGACGAAGCGCAGTCATGACGCTTGCCCTGCTGCATGCCATTTCCAGCACGCCTGCCTGGATGCAGACCCTGTCGGACGCGCTTTACGAACCCTTGTCGACGTGGATGCGTTCGCAGGGGCATGCCGCGCCACTGCTGTTTGCCCTGCTCGGCGCCAATACGCTGCTGAGTCTGTTGCTGGCCACCCTGACCCAGGCCCTGTTGCCGCGTCGGCTGCAACTTCACCCCGTACGCAACGTGCTGGCCATCACCGGACTGGGCAGTCTGCTACCGGTACTGGGACCGCTGTTTCTGCTGGTCGTGGGACTGCTTTTCCCGCTTCTGGAAAAAGCACCGGCACGCCGCCTGCCGCAATTGCTGCCCAACCCCAGTTTCGCCAGCGAAGTGTCCGCGATCTCCGGGCACTTTGGCGCGGGCGGAGCGCTGGCACGCCTGCGCGGCATGGACAACCGGCAGGGCGCACGCGCGCTGATGGCCATCGAGCATCGCCGCAATGCCCTGACCACCCGCGTCATCAGCCAGACCCTGGGGCATCCGGATGAGACCTTGCGACTGCTCGCCTACAACCTGCTGGAACGACGCGAGAAGGCCATCGTGGCGCAGCTCGGACGCATTGATGCGCGCCTGGATACGCAGCCTTCCGATGCCGTGCGCGTGGCCCTGGAAGGGGTCGAGCTACACCTGGAGTTCATCTATCTGGGCATTGCCCAGGGCAGCCTGCGTGATGCCCATCTCGCTGCGGCCGGTCAGCTGCTCGAACGCATCGGCGAGGCGCCGCAGGACGCCGCCTGGCGCCCACGCTGGCTGCTGCTGCGTGCCCGATGGCTGCAACTTCGCGGCGAATCCGGCACCGAAGCGGACATCGGCAACTGCTACCGGGCCGCACTCGCAGCGGGCGCCGCGCCGGCCCGCGCATTGCCGTGGCTGCTGGAACAGGCCTGGAAGGCCCGCGACTACGCCGCAATCCGGCAGCTTATAGGCGCCTATCCGCCGCACCCCGGCATCCCGCTGCTGGGGCCGGTCGCCGTACGCTGGATGGGAGCCGCACCATCATGAACGAGCCGCAACCGACCCGCGACTGCGACATCCTGCTGCTGCTCGAAGGTACCTATCCGTACATCAAGGGCGGCGTGTCGAGTTGGGTGCACCAGATCATCAGCGGCCTGCCGCACTGGCGATTCGGCGCCGTCTTCCTCGGCTCGCGCAAGGAGGACTACGAGTCGCGGCAATATGTACTGCCCGACAACCTGGTGCATTTGCAGGAGCATTACCTGTTCGATGAACTTGAAACGGCACCCTTGCGCGCGCCGCGCCTGCCCGCCGGTTCCACCGAGCAATACGCACGCCTGCACGAAGCCCTGCGCGCCGGCCAGACCAATGCGTTCAGTGCACAGCAGCTGCTCGATGCACGCTCACCCCTCGGTGAAGCGGCCTTCCTGCATGGCGAGCCGGCCTGGCGCTACATCACCGAAGTCTATGACGCCAGCGCATCGGAGCCATCCTTCGTCGATTATTTCTGGACCATCCGCAACCTGCACAAGCCCTTATGGGTACTGGCCCACGCCGCCAGCCGTCTGCCGCGCACGCGACTGCTGTTCAGCCCCTCGACCGGTTATGCCGGACTGCTCGGAAAGTTCGCCACACAGCGCCAGCGCACGCCCTTCGTGCTGATGGAACACGGCATCTACACCAAGGAACGACGCATCGAACTGATGAATGCCGACTGGATCGCCGACACCCGCAATCCGTTGCAGCGCGACCCCACCGAGATCAGTCACCTGCGGGAACTGTGGATCCGTTTCTTCGAATCTATCGGGCGCCAGATCTACGTCCATGCCGATCCCATCATCAGCCTGTTCGAGGCCGCGCGCCAGCAGCAGATTCGCGACGGCGCCGATCCGGCGCGCACCCGCATCATTCCCAATGGCGTGGATGTCGCCGGACTGGCGCCACTGCGCCGGCCCGTACAGACTCCTCCGCCGCCAGTCATCGCCCTGCTCGGCCGGGTGGTGCCGATCAAGGACATCAAGACCTTCATCCGTGCTGCCCATCTGCTGCGCCAGCGGTTGCCCGGCGCCCAGGCCTGGATCATCGGTCCGGAAGACGAAGACCCGGGCTACAGCCGCGAATGCCACGAACTGGCCAGTGCACTTGATCTGGGTGATGGCCTGCGTTTCCTCGGTTTCCAGCGTATCCATGACATCCTGCCGCAAGTCGGTGTGCTGGTGCTCAGCTCGATCAGCGAAGGCCTGCCGCTGTCGGTGCTGGAAGGGTTTGCCGCCGGCTTGCCCAGCGTCACCACGGATGTCGGCGCGTGCTCGGAGCTGATCCACGGACGCAAGACCGATCCCGACGACCTCGCCATGGGCTCGGCAGGCGCGGTGGTGGGCCTGGCCGATCATGTGGCGCTGGCCGAGCGCTGCATCGAGTTGCTGACCGAGCCGGAACGCTACGCGGCTGCGGTCAAGGCCGCCATCGTCCGGGTGGAGCGTCATTACGACCGCCCCGGCATGCTCGCCACCTTCGACCGACTGTTCCACGAACAGCTCGACACGCAAGAGAAGGAAGCGGACTGATGGCAGGCATCGGCTTCGAACTGCGACGCCTGAGCCGCAGCAATTCCTACCTTGGCCAGTTGCGCGCCTATTTCTATGCCGGCATCGTCGGCTCGGGCCCGTGGGTGCTGTCGATTCTCGCCATCCTGGTGCTCGGCTTCATGAGCCTGGGCGTGATCGTGCCGGCAAAGCTGATCAGCCAGTTCCAGACCAGCGTGACCTGGCTGATCGCGCTGAGCCTGATCTATTCGGGCGGCATGCAGCTGGCCTACACGCGATATGTCGCCGATCGTCTGTTCGAGCACAGCAGTGGCGAGGTGCTGCCCAATCTTTTTGGCATCGTGCTTGCCTCGACGCTGCCGTTGTTCATGCTGTCGATACCGCTGGCCCTGTGGCTGCTGCCCGGGACCAGCCCGGCATTCAAGCTGCTGATGGTCGTCGGCCTGAGCCAGCTCAACATGGTCTGGATCCTGACCGTGCTGCTGTCCGGCCTGAAGCAATACAAGTGGCTGATCGTCATCTACTTCCTTGGCTATGGCGGCGCCGTGGCGATGGGCCTGGCGATGGGCCATGGCGGCTACGGCATGGAAGGACTGCTGCTGGCGTTCGTGCTCGGCCAGGCGGTGATCGCGGTCGGGGCGTTGGCGCTGGTATGGCGCGAATACCCGCCGCAGCGGCTGATCGGTTTCGACTTCCTGCGTGCCGGGCGCATGAAGGCCTGGCTGCTGCCGACCGGCATCTTCTTCAATGCCGGCATCTGGATCGACAAGTTCCTGTTCTGGCTGTGGCCGGGCACGGGACAGACCGTGATCGGCACCCTGCACGCCTCGGTGATCTATGACACCCCGGTGTTCCTCGCCTATTTCACGCTGATTCCCGGCATGGCCGTCTTCCTGCTGCGCATGGAAGTGGATTTCGTGCATGCCTACGACCAGTACTATGAAGCCGTGCGCGAGGGCGGTGCGCTGTCCACCATCCGGCACCACCGCGTGGAAATGGTGGTCACCGCGCGCGAGGGCATCTACGACATCATCAAGACCCAGAGCTTCACCCTGCTGGGACTGATCGCCATCGGACCGGCCCTGCTCTCCTTTTTCGGCATCCCCACGCTGTACTTCCCGCTGCTGGTGATCGATGCCGTCGGCGTCAGCCTGCAGCTGCTGGTGATGGCGGGCCTGAACGTACTGTTCTACCTCGACCGACTGCGAACCGCCGCCGCCATGGCAGCCTGCATGTTCTTCACCAACCTCGGTTTCACCTACCTGAGCCTGCAGGCCGGCCCCTTCTTTTACGGCTATGGATTCGCGCTGGCAATGCTGCTGACCGCGCTGATCATGCTCGTCGTCACCGACCGCATACTCGATCGACTGAATTACACCACCTTCATGCTGCGTTGATCGTGTGCATGGCTGCTTGCAGGCGGTGCGCTCCGACAAGCTGTATCATCCAGCCTGCGACTGTTTTTGGCATGCAGAAGGGAGTCCCGGCATGAAACTGCTGGTCACCGGCGGAGCCGGCTATATCGGATCCCACGTGGTGCGCCAGCTCGGCGAAGCCGGCCACGACGTCATCGTCTACGACAACCTGTCCACCGGCCACCACTGGGCGGTGCTCAGCGGCGAACTGGTCGAGGGTGACCTGGCCGACGGTGTCCGTCTGGACGCGCTGTTCGCCGCCCACCGCTTCGATGCGGTGCTGCATTTTGCCGCCTTCATCGTGGTCCCCGAATCGGTCGAACAGCCGCTCAAGTACTACGCCAACAACACCCGCAACACGCTGGCCCTGCTCGAACGCGTGCACGCCCACGGCGTGCCGCACTTCGTGTTTTCCTCCACCGCCGCGGTCTACGGCATGCCCGACACGCCCAGGGTGGACGAAAGCACACCGCTGGCGCCGATCAATCCCTACGGCGCCTCGAAGATGATGAGCGAACGCATGCTGATGGACCTGGGCGCGGCAGGCGGACCGTCCTACGTGGCGCTGCGCTACTTCAACGTCGCCGGCGCCGACCCCGAGGCACGCATCGGACAGGCCACGCCGGACGCCACGCACCTGATCAAGGTCGCCTGCCAGGCCGCACTGGGGCAACGCGACCAACTGCAGATCTTCGGCACCGACTACCCCACGCGCGACGGCACCTGCATCCGCGACTACATCCACATCGAAGACCTGGCCCGCGCGCACCTGAACGCCCTGGACTACCTGGCCGCCGGCGGCCGCTCGCAGGTCCTCAATTGCGGCTACGGCCACGGCTTCACCGTGCGCGAGGTGGTCGATACCGTGCAGCGCGTCAGCGGCAAGACCTTCACGGTGCAGGACGCCCCGCGCCGCGCCGGCGACCCACCCGCCCTGGTCGCCGACAGCAGCCGTATCCGTAAAGTCCTCGGCTGGAAGGCCCGCTTCGACGACCTCGACCGCATCGTCGAGGACGCCTGGCGCTGGGAACGGAAATTCGCCGCGATGTGAGCGCTGCACGCGGCCTGGCGCATCCGCAGCACAACCTCGGTGCCACGCAGACGGCCTGCCATGCGCCGTTCGTCGGTGACACCCTTGCTCTCGTCCAATCTCCCTGGCCAGGGGAACCGGGCGCCGAATCGCCGTGCTGCTCAAAGGTGGGGGGACGTCGGTCCAGACTTTCGCGCACTTCTGCGTGACATCGGTCAATTTTCGTTCATTTCGAACATTGCGTTTATTTCGAAAATGACGCAAAATTTCACACGAAGAAATTTTGCGCCGCTTTTTTGGGATCCATTTTTTTGACAACCGGCCCAAAAACAGAATCGGCCCAAGCAGCGCGGACATCAGTTCGCGCCCACGTATCTCTGAGGGAGACAACGACATGAACGCGCTCCGTAATCTTCCATCTGGTCCACCCACCGAACACGAGGCGGAGCTAGCCCGTTCCAGCAGCCGACTACTTGCCGCCTGTCTCGGCAAAGGCGAAACAGCGCGACTTCGCGTGTTTGATGGTGACGCCGAACCGATTGAGGTACCCGTCAAGGCATTGCACATGCTGGTCGACATCCTTAATCACATGGCGGATGGGGATGCCGTCAACTTGGTGCCAGTTCACGCAGAACTGACCACTCAACAGGCTGCCGACTTTCTTAATGTGTCCAGGCCCCACTTGGTCGGATTGCTAGAAGGCAAGGAGATTCCATTCCACAAGACTGGCACACACCGGCGCATCTACTTTCGCGACCTTCTGACCTACAAGGCTCAGCGTGATGCTGAGAGCGACACCGCGCTAGATGAGCTGGTGAAACAGGCTCAAGAACTGGAACTCGGGTACTAACCTGCTTTATTCATGACGTTTACCGCCGAGTGGCAATTCGCGCACATTTGGCGCCATGGTGATGCCGTTTTACGTGTAGCGCGGCGTGCTGATGCCGTGTTCGGGCGTTGCCTTGCCGTGGC
>Ga0256829_1000057_pt1 | contig 149893 bp, 154 predicted proteins | sample 131447metaG_FD_185979 | JGI IMG/M metagenome (GOLD analysis project Ga0256829, IMG submission 185979) | Hydrothermal vent microbial communities from Lau Basin, Pacific Ocean - 131-447 | ecosystem: Environmental > Aquatic > Marine > Hydrothermal vents | place: Pacific Ocean: Lau Basin... | reverse complement strand
TTGTTACTATTTGTGACATACTCGCACGAGTAGCTCAGTTGGAAGAGCAGCGCCCTTCTAAGGCGAAGGTCACAGGTTCGAGCCCTGTCTCGTGTACCATTAAGTTTTGATAACAAAAGTTACATAGCATTAAAATATGAATATATTTTATATCTATGTTATATATTAAAAAAACAAAGGGTGATTAGCTCAGTTGGCGAGAGCATCTGCCTTACAAGCAGGGGGTCATAGGTTCGAATCCTATATCACCCACCATATATATAATCAAAAAGACCTCTAATCTTTATTAATTAGAGGTCTTTTTTGTGTTTAGTTTTTGATATATCTTGATAATATATAAAAAAACATACTTCAATAGTATGCTTTTTTATATATTAACCTTTCTTATTTCTTTTTCTTTCAGTTTCAGTTAAGTATTTTTTTCTTAATCTTATATTTTCTGGTGTAATTTCTACATATTCATCATTACCAATATAGTCAATTGCTTCTTCTAATGTCATTATTTTTGGTGGAGTAAGTTTTAATGCTTCATCTGTACCAGAAGCTCTTACATTTGTTAATTTTTTATTTTTAGTAACATTAACAGTTAAATCTTGACCTTTATTAGATTCTCATACAATCATTCATTCATATACTTCTGTTGTTGGTTCTATAAATATAGTACCTCTTTCTTGAAGATTAAATAATGAGTAAGCCATAGCTTTACCATTTTCCATTGAAATCATTGATCATACATCTCTTTTTTCTATTGGACCTTTATATTCTTCATATTTATCAAATGAGCTTGATAATAAACCTTCACCTTTTGTAAGAGTTGTAAATAATGATTTAAATCATAATAATCATCTAGTTGGAACAGAAAATTCTAAATTAGTTATTCAATTTTCTTCATACATATTAGACATTATTCATTTTCTTTTTCATAATTCAGCAATAACAGATCATTCCATTCAAGTTGGTAAAGATATTGAAACATTTTCTATTGGTTCCATTTTTTTACCATTTTCTTCATGCATTATTACAACTGGAGCTCATACTTGAAGTTCAAATCATTCTCTTCTCATTGTTTCTATAAGTACAGATAAGTGAAGTTCTCATCTACCTGCTACTTCATAGTTATCACCAGAATTAAAATCTATTTTTAATCATACATTTGTTTCTAATTCTTTTTCAAGTCTATCTCTTATTTGTCTTGATGTTACAAATTCTCATTCTCTACCAGCAAATGGTGAATTATTTACTAAAAATTCCATTTTTAATGTAGGTTCATCAATTGTTATAGCTGGCATAGGGTCAGCTCAACTTACTCATGAAATTGTTTCTCAAACAAATATATCTGAAATTCATGCAATTGTAACAATATCTCAGGCAAAAGCTTCATTAGCTTCTTTTTTTTCTAATCATTCATTTGTAAGAATTTTTGTTATTTTTGCTTTTCTTTCTTTTCACTGGTTATCTATAACAAAGACATCTTGACCAACTTTTATTGTTCATTCATATATTCTACCAATACCAAGTCTTCAAAGAAAATTATCATAACCAAGATTTGCAACTTGCATTTTTAATGGTTTTTCTGAATCATTTGGTGCTTCAGGAACTTTTTCCAAAACATAATCCAATAAAGGAGTTATATCTTTTTGTTCTGGATTTTCATCTGTCCATGCTTTTCCATCTCTTGCAATTGCATAAATAGGTTCATTTAAATGTTCTAATTGTTCATCAGTTGCTCATAATTGAACAAATAAATCAAATAATTGATCTACTACCCATTCAGCTCTAGCTGTTGGTTTATCCATTTTGTTTATAACTATAATAGGATGTAATCATAATTCAAGTGATTTTTTTAAAACAAATTTAGTTTGAGGCATAGGTCCTTCATAAGCATCAACTACTAATGCTACACTATCAACAGTTCTAAGTACTCTTTCTACTTCAGAACCAAAATCAGCATGTCAAGGAGTATCAACAATATTAATTTTATTTCCTTTATATGTAATACCTGTATTTTTTGAATATATAGTTATTCATCTTTCTTGTTCTTGAGCATTACTATCCATTGCTCTTTCTTCAATACCTACTCTTGTATCAAAATTGTCATCAGCTTTTAATAATTCATCTACTAATGTAGTTTTACCATGATCAACATGGGCAATAATTGCAATATTTCTATATGCCATCTTTTTTCTTTATAAAATTTTAAAATACTGGGGGATTATATGAATAAAACTTAAAAAAACAAGTTTTTTAAGGTTTTTGACAAAAATAAATCAATACTTATATTTAATTTTTAAGTATTTTTGACATAAATAAATTTTTTCTTAATATTTTTAAACCTATTTATTTTTTAATAATAATGAAATATGTGTTCTTGAATTTGAGATTTTGATGGAATAAAATTTATGAAAGAAGAAAAAGAATTTTTAGAATCTTTAAAAGAAAAGAAAAAAGAAGAAAATAATAATCCTAAAGAGATAGAGTATATTATGGATAAGAATAAAACAGAAATAGAGAAAATTGTTAATTTTGATGAAAAATAAAAAAATCTTAACTAGTTTCTAGTTAAGATTTTTTTATTTTTATCCTTCATGATTTGGATCAAAGCTTTTAACAAAAGGTAATAAAGCCATAATTCTTGCTTGTTTTATTGCTTTTGCTAATTTTTTTTGATTTCTTAGACTTACTCATGAGTAATATCTAGGAACTATTTTACCAAATTTAGTTATATATTTTTTTAATAGTTCAACATTTTTGTAATCAATGTTTTCTCCATCAAGTGGACATACTTTTTTAGCCATAATATTAATTTTTTATTGAGTTAAATTTATAATTTAGAAAATATCATCTTCTATATTATCTAGTTCATCTGATGTTTCAAAATCAGATTTTTTATTTAAAAAGATTAAATTTGATACAACAATTTCAGTTTTATATATTTTTGTTCAATCTTCTTTTTCAATGATTCTAGTTTTTAATCTACCTTCAGCATATACAAGTTTTCATTTTTTTAAGAATGATTCTACTCTTTCAGCTAGAGTTCACCAAGCAACACAATTATGGAATTCTGCTTCAGATTTATTTTCTCATTCAGAATTTTTAAAATATCTATTTGTAGCTATTGTAAACATAGCAATTTTTTTACCATTTTCAGTTGTTTTTACAGATGGATCTCTAGTAATATTACCAATAAGTATAACTTTATTAACTGTTCTCATTATTTATAGTTTTTATATATTAAATTCAAATTATTTTTAAGATTCTTTTCTTGTATACATATATCTCCAAATATTTCTATCAAGATTTGTTTCTTTAGATATTTCTTTAATATTTGTTCAGTTTAATTCTAATTCAAATAAAATATAATAACCAGTTTCTGATCTATTAATTTTATATGCTAATTTTTTTTCTGCCCAAACATCTTCTTTTGTTATTTTTGCAGAGTATTTTTCTAATATAGATTTAAGATTATCAATAGAATTATTTCTTTCTTCTTCTGATAAGCTAGGGTTTATTATAACCATAAGTTCATAATTTGCCATAGTTTCCTTTGGGTTACTATCTTTTTATTTATAAATAAAAAGAAGGATATAAAATGGACTTTTAAAAAAAGTCCAAGCTATTTTATAAAAAAAGTTATTTTTGTCAAAAGTATTTTTGCTTTACAAATAAGAAAAAAATAGTAAATTTATGAAAATTATTACATAAAATATAAAAAAGACAATGAAAGAATTAAATTTAGATGATATTTTATCAAAAACTTCTGATTTAACAAAAGAGAAGAAAGTATGATATGTTTCTATTATATGAAGGCCAAATGCATGAAAATCTACCTTTATTAATTCTCTACTTTGAGAGAAAATATCTATAACTTCAAATATTCCTCAAACAACAAGAAAGAAAGTGTTAGCAATTTATAATGATCAAGATTCTCAAATTATTTTTTATGATACTCCTTGAATACATGAATCAAATAAATTATTTAATGAAGAAATAAATAATGTAGCAATAAATACATTGAAAGAATCAGATTTAATTTTATATTTTATTGATTCATCAAGAGAGTGAGGGAAAGAGGAAGATTTTATAAAAAAACTTATTTCTCAAATAAAAGTACCTATCATAAAAGTTTACACAAAAGTAGATTTAAAACCAAAAATTAATATTCCAGAAAATAATAATGTAGTAAAAATATCATCAACAACTAAAAAATGATTTGATAATTTAATTAATAAAATTAAAAGCTATTTAAAAGTATGACCTTTAATGTTTCCAGAAGATATTTATACAAAACAAGATATGTATTTTAGAATATCAGAGGTTATTAGGGAAAAAGTATTTTTACATACAAAAGATGAATTACCACATAGTGTATATGTATGAGTTGAGGAAATTCAGGATTTAGAAAAACAAAAAGATTGAAAAGATTTATTAAAAATAGTTGCCTATATTTATACAGATACTGATAGTCAGAAATACATTATTATATGAAAAAATGGTTCTTTAATTACAAAAATTTGAAAAGAAGCTAGAATTGAATTAGAAGATATTTTTTGAAAAAAAGTTTTTTTAGCATTAAGAGTTAAAGTGAATAAAAATTGGAGAAAAAATGAAAATTTTGTAAAAAAATTATTAAAATAAAAAAAATCACATAATTGTGATTTTTTTATTATTTTCAACAAGCAGGAGTTGCTCATACATTAGTTGTTGCTTCTTTTATTTTTGTTTTACATCATTTTAAGTCTGGATTATGAGAACAAAATTGAGATTGAATATTTTGTGCTTTTATTCCACCAAATTTAAATTTATTATTTGCTAACCAAGTAGGGCTTGCATTTATTCATAATTCTTGAGCTGATTTTATATCTTCTTCTAGAAGTTTTGCTCATTCTCATGAGTTTATACATTTTTCTATTTTATTTGTATCAATACCTACAGTTTTCATGGCACTTTCTGGTTTATCAGTAATTCTACCATAGTTATCTGCATTTTTATATCTTTCAACTAAATAATTTATAAGTTTATTAATTCAATAATTTTTCTTTATACATAATTGTCTTATATCTTCTTGAGCTTCAGATACTCAATGAAGAGATTGAAAATTTTCTGCAGTATTTCAAGTTCAAGTTTTACTAGCAATATAATGTATATTTAATTTTATATCATCATTTTTAAATGTATCTTTTATTTGAGGTAAAGCTTTTAAAGCAATTTCTCAAAATGGACAAAATCACATTGTATATACATCTAGTTTTTTAGGAATTTCTTTTCTTTTTTCTAGTTTATCATATGCTATTGGATCAAAACTTCATCATAATAAGAAATATTTATTACTATCAGGTATTTTATTTAAATATTGATTTAATTTTGGATCAATATTATTTGTATTAAATATAAATAAAGGTAAAGATGGTATTTTATTTTTATCTAAAAAAGTTTTTACTTCAGAATCTTTTTTATAATCTTTTATAATAAATTTTGCATTTGTTAATTCAGGTATTTCTTTTAGTTTATCAATTATTGCATTTGTATTACAATCAGTACATCTAGCATCATCATAAACTAATACAGATTCTATTTTTTTTGTATTATTTGTATTAGTTTGAGTATTATTTGTAGTATTGTTACTATTTTTTCATAAGAAATATCCACATACTCAGATTAATATTAACAATATTATTACTATAATATACATTAAATTACTATTTTGTTTTTCTTGTTTCATGTTTTTTATATTTTTTATTAAAATAAATGGTATTCCCAGCTGGAATTGAACCAGCATCTAACCCTTAGGAGGGGTTTATTCTATCCATTGAACTATAGGAACATAAGAAAATTAACTAAAAATTAGTTACTATATTTTATAAAACCAGATTAATCATGCAACTATTAATAATATTATTAAAAAAAATATTAATAATTTATTTGTTGTTTTTTCATATTTTAATTCTTTATCAATTTTTTCTTTTTCTTCTTTTAGGCTTTCAACTTCTTTATTTAGATAATTTTTTGATTCTTCAAGTAAAAATTGAGATTTTTTATAATCAATTAAATTAACAGAATTTTTTACTATTTCTTCCATTCTTCATAATTTAACTGAAAGATTTTGAATTGTATCATCTTTTTTTTGTATTTCATTTCTTAATCAAGAAAATACTTTTTCAAAGCTAGCAGCAATTTTATCATAATCATTTTTTTTAATTACTGCTTTTTCTTCATTATTAACTGTATTTTCAGTTGTTTGTTGTGAGTTGATTTGTTCTTGTTTTATAATAATTTTTTGTTTATTTGGAGTTTCTCATGATAATATATTTATATCACTTTCATTAACATAAACTATTTTTCATATTTTTTTTGCTCTAATTTTTCATGCTTTTATATATCTATCAATACTTCTTGTAGATATATTTAATTTATCAGCAGCCTCCTGTCTTGTATAATTATACATAAAATATTTTATATAATATAAGCTATTAAATTCTATTAATTTTATTTAACTTATCAAGTTTTAAAAAAAGTTTTTATAAAAAAGTAAAAAAAAATTTGACTATTTAAAATAATAAATATAATGCCTGAGCTTACAAAGTAATGTAAGTTGAAAATATGTGCGGCTATCGTCTAGTGGTTAGGACTCGTGGTTTTCATCCACGCAACCGGAGTTCGATTCTCCGTAGCCGTACCATTTTTTTCTATCGCGGAGTGGAGAAGTGGTATCTCGTCGGGCTCATAACCCGAAGATCATTGGTTCAATTCCAATCTCCGCAACCAAATAAAAATGATGTGCAGGGTATTTAGATCTTTCTTTGTACTACTGCATTTTTTAATAAAAACTCTACTTGTCAGTGTAGCTCAGGGGTAGAGCCCAGGATTCATATCCCTGTGGTCGGTGGTTCAAATCCACCCACTGACACCATAAAAAAATAAAATTAGTTCTTAGTATTATATTTAAACTAAGAACTATTTTTTTACAAAAAAATAAAAATATATAAAATAAATAAAAAATTATTTAAATAAATTAGAAAAATGTTTATAGATGAAGTTGAAATAAAAGTTATTTCATGAAAATGATGAGATGGTTTAATATCATGGAGAAGAGAAAAATATATTCCAAAATGATGACCTTGGGGATGAAATGGTGGAAAATGATGAGATGTATTTTTACAAACTACAACAAATTTAAATACTTTGTCAGAATATAGACATAAAAAAGTATTGAAAGCTGAAAGCTGAGAAAAAGGTTGAACAAATACTTGTGCATGAGCAAATGCTCCTGATTTAATTTTAAAAGTTCCAGTTTGAACAATTATAAAAGATGCTAATAGTTGAGAAATAATAGCAGATTTAAGTAAAAATAATCAAAAGCTTTTAATAGCTAAATGATGAAAATGAGGTTTTTGAAATGCTCATTTTTGTTCTTCTACAAGACAAGCTCCTGCATTTGCAGAACTTTGAGATGTATGTGAAGAAAGGGATTTAAAACTTGAATTAAAACTTGTTGCTGATATATGAATTATATGAGTTCCTAGTGCTGGTAAATCAACTTTTATTTGAAATGTAACAAATGTAAAACCAAAAGTATGAGATTATCCTTTTACTACTTTGACTCCAAATTTATGAGTTTTGGATCATAAATGAAAATCATTAGTTCTAGAAGATGTTCCAGGTTTAATTCCTTGAGCAAGTGAAGGAAAAGGATTATGAATAGAATTTTTAAAACATATAGAAAGAACTTGAGTTTTATTGCATTTACTTGATTTATCTAGACTTGATAAAATATTTCAAGATTATATTGATATAAGACATGAACTTGAAGTTTTTTCAGATTTATTAAAAAATAAAGAAGAAATTATTGTTTTTTCAAAAGCTGATTTACTTGATAGTGAAATGAAAAAATTTATTTTAGATGAGTTTAAAGTAAAATATCCTTCAAAAAAAGTATTTTTAATTTCTTCAGCTACAAGAGAATGAATTGATGAATTAATTGATTATTTAATTGATACTTATACTACTAAAATAGAAGATGATTTACCTGAAATAGAAAATTCTTGAGATTTAATTGTTTATGATTTGAAAGAAAATACTGATCCAAGAAGAATAGAAGTAGAATACTTATGAGATATGAAATTTAAAGCTAGTTGAGAAAGATTAGAACAAATTATTAGAATGACTGATTTTACAAATAAAGAAGCAGTTATGAGGGTATATGATGTATTAGATAAAATGTGAGTAATTAGACTTATTGAACCTGAACTTGAAAAAATAACAAAATGACAAAATATAGATAATAGCTTCTTTTTTGAATGAAGTGAAGATGAAGCTGAGTTTTCTCCAATTGTTGAAATTGCTTGAAAAGATATTCCACTTGATAAATTGAGATATAATTTATAAAACAGAAGTTTTTAATAACTTCTGTTTTATTTATCTTGTAAAATTTATCTTTTTTACTATAATCTTTTATAAAATTTTTAGAAAATATTTTTAATTATAAAAAAATGAAGTTTAATTTAGATACATTGGTTGATGAATATGATAATTTAGAAAAGAAATTATCTGATCCTGATATTTTTAAAGATCAAAAAAAAGTAAGAGAAGTTAGTTCAAGAAAAAAACAAATTTCTGAGGCAGTAGATTTATATAAAGAATATAAAAAATTAAATGAAGCATTGATTGAAAATAAACAAATGCTTGATGAAGAAAAAGATGAAGAAATGAGAGAAATGTTGAAAGAAGAAATAAAAGAATTAGAAATAAAGATTCCTGATTTTGAAGAAAAACTTACTTTGGCTTTATTACCAAAAGATCCAAATGATGAGAAAAATATTATTGTTGAAATAAGGGCTTGAACAGGATGAGATGAAGCAGCTTTATTTGCTTGAGAACTTGCAAGAGCTTATATAACTTTTGCTGGAGAGGAAGGATTTAAAACAGAAATAACTGAACAAACATTAACTGAAGGATGATGAGTTAAAGAAATGATTTTTGAAGTAAAATGAGAATGAGCATATTCTAGGTTTAAATATGAATCTTGAGTTCATAGAGTTCAAAGAATTCCTGAAACAGAAAGTAAATGAAGAGTTCATACTTCAGCAATAACTGTTGCAATAATGCCTGAAGTTGATGATTTAGATATAGAAATAAATGAATCTGATGTTGAAATGAATTTTTGTAGAGCATCTTGAGCTTGATGACAACATGTTAATAAAACAGATTCTGCTGTTCAATTGATACATAATCCAACAGGTATAATGGTTTTTTGTCAGGATTGAAGAAGTCAACATAAAAATAGAGAAAAAGCATGGCAAATATTGAGATCTAGAATTTATGCTTATGAAGAAGAAAAAAGACAAAAAGAATTATGAGAAGCAAGACTTGCTCAAGTAGGTTCATGAGATAGATCTGAAAAAATAAGAACTTATAATTTTCCTCAAGACAGAGTAACTGATCATAGAATAGGTCAAAATTTTTCAGGTTTACCAGGTATTATGGCTTGAAAATTAAAACCAATTATTGATGCTTTAGCTGTTGCTGATCAACAAGCAAAATTGGAAGCTGCAGGAAGATGAGAGATTTAAAATATAAATATAGAAAAAAACTTATAAAAAATTTTGACTTATTTTGTTTTTTTTATAAGATACACAAGCAAAAATTAAATTAATATATAAATTAATATCAAATGTTAGGTAAATTAAAGAAAAGAAAAAGATTAAGAGTACATGGGTTCTTAAAAAGAAGTTCAACTTCAGCTGGTAAAAATGTATTAAAAAATAGAAGAAGAAAAGGAAGACATCAACTAACAGTTTCTTATCCAAAAAGATTTCAAGAAATCAATGGTAAAGCTAAAATGCATATAATTGCAGGAGGTACTGCTAGAAAAACTCCTTTTGATGGTAAAGGTAACTATATTAAAAGAAAAAAATAGTATTTAATTAGAGTATGAAATTTACTCTTTTTAATTTTGATTATGATAAAAAAGATTTTTAGATTAAAGGAAAAGGAAGTTAAAAAGGTTTTAAAGAAAAGAAAACCTTTTTTTTCTTATTGAATTGTATTAAATAAATATAAAAATAAATTAAAATATAATAGATTTGCTGTTGTTATTGGTTCAAAATCTGTAAATTCTTGAGTAGAAAGAAATTTTTTTAGAAGAAGATTTTATGATTTTATTTTTACTAAGAATTTAGTAAATCAAGAATTTGATAACAATTGAATATATTATGATTTTGTATTTGTTGTAAAAAAAGAAATAAAACTTGATAAAAAACAACAAAAGAGTATAAATTCTTTTGATAAAGATTTAAATTTTTTAATAAAAAATAAATGAAAAAGATCCTAGATTTTATAATGATTTTTTTACTTGTTTTTTTATTGGTTAATTTTTTTAACTGAGAAAAAAAAGATAATACAGTAAAAGAAGATTTAATAGTTAAATTAGTTAAAAATTCTTATACTATTCCAGCTTGAGTAAAACTTGATGTTACAAATAATACTTCAAAAACATTAAAAATAAATACTTGTAAAAATATAAGTTTAAGTTATTTATGAGTAAAAAAAGATTTTGATAAAGATTTTTGTAAAGATATTGTCTTAAAACCAAATAAACTTAGAGTTATTGATTTTTCTGATGAATATCAAAAATTTATGAAAACAGGTAATTATTTAATTACTTTAAATATAGATTGAAAACAATATCCTGAATCATTTAATATAGAAAACAAAGGAACTATAACAAAAATTTTTGTTTATTTATTTTATGCTCCAGCTTATAATTTAATAATTACATTAATTAACTTATTTTCTTGAAGTTTATGATGGGCAATAATATCTATAACTATATTACTTAGATTATTATTGCTTTGGCCTCAACATAAAATGATGGTTAGTCAGAAAAAACTTCAAGCTCTTCAACCTAAAATAAAAGAAATTCAAGAAAAGCACAAATGAAATCATCAAATGCTTTGAATGAAAACAATGGAATTATATAAAAATGAAAAAGTAAATCCAATGTGATCTTGTGGGTTTATGTTAATACAAATGCCTATATTATTGGTTATATATAATGTTATTTTATATATAAAAGATACATCAAATCATTATTATTTATATAGCTTTTTAAAAGATTTTGATTTTCATAGTATAAATTATGTATTTTATAATATTGATTTATTAGGTAAATGATGAACAACTTGAGTTATATTATGATTAATAGTTGCTATATTACAATTTTTTCAAGTTAAATTATCTATGGCAAATAATAAATCAAATACTAAATGAGTAGTTTTAGAGAAGAAAAAATGATCAAAAGATTATAATTCTATGATGCCAGATCCTGAAATGATGAATAAAGTTATGTTATTTGGTATGCCTGTTATGGTATGAATATTTACTTATCAATTTCCTGCTTGATTATGATTATATTGGGGAATAACAACATCTTTTATGATAATTCAACAATTAGTTGTTAATAATAAATTAAAAAAGTCTAGTTAAAAACTAGGCTTTTTTGTTAAAAACTTTGACTTTTTGGCTATAGCTTAGTATTATATGGGAGTAATTTAATATTTTAAGTAATTAATTATGTTTAATAAAAAAATTGTAGGTCTATGAATTATTGCATTATTTTCAGTTATTACTACTAATGCAGCTTATCAAGAGGTTTCTTGTTCATCTGATCCTTTATTTGAACAATATTCTTGTAATCAATGTTTTAATTGATGAGAACAAACTGTTGGTTCAAATATTTGATTTTTAAATGATAAATGGGTTAATAACAATGATAATAAACAAATTTTATATAAGGCAGAACAAAATATGCCTAGTATGAAATCTATAAATGAAACTACTTGGAAACAAATCCCTGATTCAGAAAATTTTTGGAAATATACTTCAGAATTAGATAAATATTATTCAGATGAAGATGCTGGTTATATATTACCTGCAAAAAAATCAGTTTCTTGGTTAGAATCAAGTGAATGATATGCATATAATTTAGAATCAACAAATGCAAAAAAATGAGATCCAGTTTGATTATTAGTTTATTCTATAGCTGTTCATAATATTGAGTGAGAAGATAATATACAAGTAAAAACAATTAAACATAATGAATGTGTTTTATTTACATCAGGAACTCAAAAAGATACTGTAGTTCCAACTGTAGAAAAACCAAAAAAATTACCTCAAACATGACCACAAGAAATTTTATTATTAATTCTTGCAATGATTTTAGCCTTTGGAGTTGTAAAATTTACTCATAAAAAAAGTTAATTATAAATATTAAAATAAAAAAATAAGTCTATTGGCTTATTTTTTTTTATTGTCAAGAGTTTTTTTTGATTTTTTGATTTTAAATATGTTATTATATAAATGTTAGTAAAAAAGGGAGAAATTTAATTTAGTAATATAAATAAAGTATTATGTCTAACATTTTAAAATATTATAAAAGTATATTTACATTATTTTTATTTAATAGCTTTTCATGAGTAGAATCAGGTTCAGGAGCTTATGAAGCTTTAAAAGAAGCAAATTCTGATTTTATTTCAGCAAAAGAATGGAATAGCTTAAAAAATAAGTATGAAAAGAAAAATCCTGAAGAATTTAAAAATGCATTAAAAAGACTTATAGAAGAAGATTGAGTAAAATCTACTTTAAAAGTTAGTAAGGAAATTGATAAGCTTATTTCTGATTGGAATAATCAAATTGAATCTACCACTAAAAAAACTAAATCAGAATTGGTATCATCAAAAAAAGAAATAAAGCAAAAAAATCCATTTTATCAAACTCTTAGTTTTAAAAAACCAAGAATGAAATGAGATGATGTAAAAGCTTTACAAAAATATTTAACTAATAATGGTTTTGATACAAATTGAGTTGAATGAACTTTTTGACCTGGTACATTTAGAGCTTTAAAAGATTTTCAAAGAAAAGTTTTATGATTTAGAAAACCAGATGGTAGGATGGATTTAAATTGAAAAACTATGAAGTATATTTTAAGAGATATGAATTCTAAATTAACTACCACTGAAAAAAATCATCAATATGGAAAAGAAGCAAATGATGTTGTAAATTATTTAAATGATACAGATAAATATATTACTGCTTTTAATAAGATATATTGAGATAAAGAAAATATTATAAGTAGAGATAATTGACTTTTTGGTATTGTAGATACTTTATCAGAATCAGATTTATCAAAATTGGAAAATGAATTAAATCCAGATTATTCTAAAATTGATAAAAAGAAATTATCTAAAGTTTTAAATTTACCTGAAAATAGTCCTAGATTTAAAGAAGGTTTAGTTAGAATAGCAGTTATTGCTGCTGCTTCATTTATATTATCATGAGGTACATGTCTTGCTATAGAATTATTTGCTGTTAATTATGGTGAAAATTTAAAAAAATGACCAGAAATTTCAAAGATATTAAAGGCATTATGAAAATGAAAGGTTGATATGAAAAAAGAAATGAAAGAAATGTATGTTTCAAAAGAAACTACAATATCTTGATTAAATGCTATACTAGATGTTTTAAATAATCCAAATATGGATACAGCAAATCTGAAAAGATTTATGAAAGAAGTTTATCAACCAAATTGGTTTCAAGATACTTTTGGTATATTTTTACCAGATGGTTATGAAAAGGTTGAAGAGTTAATTAAACAATTTGAAAAAACTTGAACTACTAAAGATGCTAAAGCTGCTGTTACAGAAATTTATAAAATATCTCATAAGGCTGTTATAAAAGCTAGAAAGGATTATCAAGAAGCTTTAAGTGATTATAAATATGAAAAAAAGAAATATAAAGAAAAAAAATCAGATCCATTATTTATTTTATCATCAGAAAAACAAGAAGTAGAAGATAATTATAGTGATGCACAATATTGGTTAAAAAGAAGAAAAAAAGAATTAAATAAAGCAGAACAATGATTAGCTAGATTAGGAGAAGTATCTAGTAGATATACAAATTTAGATGCCAAAAGAGCACAAATACAATGAGAAAAATTTAATATAAAACAAGCAAGAGCTGAAGAAAGACAAATTGATGAAGAAATAAATAAAAGATATAAACCAAGAAAACTTAAGCAAATTAATGAAAAATTATATTCTAAACAAAGTTATGGTTTTGGAGTTGATATAAATAAAGTTTCTGATTCTAAGTATATGGAGAAAATGTTAACTAAAATGAATAAAGAAACTATAAATTGAGAAACTTCAATTTTAGCTTGAGTTATTAGGTGAGTAAGACAACATTATGGTATAAATGTAACTATAGAAGAATTTACAAATGCATTTATGAATAATGCTAAAAAAGTAGATAAAAATGAAAAAGTATATATTTTAAGTAATACTTGAAGAGATAGATTACAAAAATTTCAATGAAATATTTGAAATTGAGAATTATTTAAAATAACTGTAAATGGACAAGATGTTTATTTTAAAGATAAGTGTACAAATATAGTTACAGTTGTTAATAATATGCCAACTACAATTGATTATTCTAGTAGTGTGCCAATTGTTGTATGAATGAAAACTTGATTAAATAATAGTGATTCTTGATCTTCTAATTGATGAGGTGTAACATCAAGACCATGAGAAGAAGTAACTTGATGAAATTGATGAACTCCAACTACACCTTGAGTTCCAACTTGATGATCATCAACTACTACTTGAGCATCTTGAGGTTTTGGTTGATAAACTTTAAATTAATAATATAAAAAATATGTTTAAAAAAATAACTATATTATCAATAATATTATTATTTTTATCTTCTTGTTGAAATAATCAAGCTTTTAAACTAGAAAAAAAAGATATAAAAGAAAAAAATATTATAAATAATACACAAAAAGTTGAAGAAAAATGACTTTGAACACTTTGAGAAACATGAAGTACTTCTGTTAGCTCATGATTTACTAAATAATCATTTTAAAAATGAAAAAATTAATTTTAATATTTATCATCACATTATTTTGAATTACAGATACTTATTGATATCAATGTGATCAATCATTTTATTGAAAACTAAGATATTGATATCAATATAAGTTTTATGATAGTTTTTCAAATACTTCATGAAATTCTATATGAATAAATAAAGTTGATGTAAATTATACAGAACAATATGATTATAATTGATCTAGTTCTTTTCCCTCTTTTAATTGGACTAATTGGTTTATAAATAAATGATATATTTTAAATCATTGAGAATCAGGTAAGGTTATAGAGGCAAGTAGTAGTTATCCTATTAATTATATTCCAACTACTAGGTCAAATAATAATTTTGTTATTCAATATAAAGCAAAATATTATGAAAAGAAATGATGATCTTGGGATATGGATCATCCAAAATATCATACAGAATGTAAATATTATGAAGTAACTTGGTGTTGAGATTGAGTTTTAGATTCTTCAGATGGTGAGCAATGTGATCCAAATGATACAACTAAACAATGATGGTGAGTAGGTTGATGTGATTTATCATGTAAACCTATAAATACCCCACAAGCACCTACTTGTGATAGTTTATGAGTAAATCCTACTACTGGTTCTCTACCTTTAACTTCTGCATTTTATTGTGTTTGAACTAATACTTCTAGTTATAAAATAGATATTACTAAAAATTGAAATTTAATAACAACATTAAATTGAAATTCAGCTAATTATACTTTTACTGATACAGGTAATTATATAGCAACATGTTATGTAAATTGAAATATAACAAGTTCTTCTTGTACAAAGGATATAAATGTAACTAATTCTACACCAACACCAATATGTTGAAATGGAGTAGTAGAAAGTTGAGAACAATGTGATGATTGAAATACTACAAATTGAGATTGATGTAGTTCAACTTGTCAAAATGAAACACCAACACCAATATGTTGAAATGGAGTAGTAGAAAGTTGAGAACAATGTGATGATTGAAATACTACAAATTGAGATTGATGTAGTTCAACTTGTCAAAATGAATGAGAATGAGGTTGAGGAGGTTGAATTGCTTCTATGTGTTATGATATATCTACTAGTTGAAATACAGTTACTTGTTATTGAAATAATAGAACTAAAACATTTAAAATAGATTGTGGTAACTGAACTAATAAATATGTTTGAGCAATAAGTAATTGAACTTCTCAAAGAATATGAACAGCTACTTGTGATTATTCTATTAATCCAAAAACATCAGAACCTAGATGTTATGTGTCTTGATTACCATTAAATTGGATTCCTAATCCAAAAGATAGTTATTCTGGATGGACTACAAGAAATCAATGTCAAAATACAAATTGACAGACTTGTTGAAATGGAGTTTTAGAATGAAATGAAGAATGTGAAAAAGACTCTAGTTGAGTTTTCCCTAGTATTTGTAATACAAATTGTACATTGAAAAATCCAGTTACAACAATTCCTTGAACAACACCTTGAGTAATAACTATACCAAATCATTGAAATCTTATATTTTGAGAACAAGCTAATATTATAATTTATAGATGACAAAGTTTATCTTCAAAGTTAAATGCTCCATATGTATATAATGATTCAGATTATGATTTGAGTTTAAAATGATTATGTGTAGTTCAAATTAGTTGAGATACTTTAACTACACCTGCTATTCAACCAAATTGTAAAGCTTTACCAGCAATATTATATCCAGGTCAAAAAATAACTTTTCCTTGAGCATATAATGACTATAAATGAAAAAGAGTAACTACATGAGATTATTGAGATAATCTATTAAAAATAACATATCAAAATCATGCTTGAACAATATTTGACTGGGCATATTTTGCAACTCCAGTAAAAGTTAGAGTAGCAAAACCTTCTATTGTTACAGTAGGTTGAGGAACAAGTTTTGTAAAAAATACATCTAAAGTTTCTGATATTAATAATGTTGCATTAACAAATAAAGATAATAATAAAAATTTTGTTTGAACTTCTGTTTCAAATTTAACTAGTTATTCTAAAAATACTACAGATTCTCAAGTAGTAGATAATACTAAAAATCAAGGAACTAAATATTCAAATAGTTTAACTTGAGTGGTAAATGATTCAGCTACTACAACTTCAGATATAGTATGAATAACAGATTGACAATCTTATAATTGAATGAAAAATGTTTTTCTTTTTAAAAATAAAAATTTAAAAATAGATACTACTAATGCTTTAGATTCATTTAATTGACCTGTTACTTTTATTGTAGAAAATTGAAATTTATATATAAATAAAAATATTATTTATAATGATAATATTGCATTTGTTGTAAAAGGTTGAGATATAATAATTGATTCTTGAGTAACAAGAATAGATGGTACATATATTACAATAAAAAAATGAGCTAACTGATGAAAAATTTCATCTGCACAATCAACAGATACATTAGTTATAAATGGTTCTCTTTATTGAAATATTGATGATTTAGTTGATAATAGAGTAAAAATTACTGAAAATGCATGAAATTTAAGTGTATGAACAGTTGTAAGTTTTGGTTCAGCTTTATTTAGAAAACCTGCACCTTTAGTTTCTCAATTTATTACAGAATATTTAAATCAATCAAAAATAGCACAATAAAGTTTAAAAAAAGTCCAATTTATTTAAATTGGACTTTTTTTGTATTTAAATAAAATATAGCAAATATTTTTAAAAATTAAGTAAATTATTATGGGGCATATTTTTTTTATTATGTGAATATCTTGAGCTTGAAAGGGAACTTTACTTAAATGATTAAAAGATAGTGATTTTGATTTTTATATACCTTTAAGTTATAAGACAAGGGAAATAAGAAATACAGAAAAAAATGGTGTAGATGCTCATTTTATTTCTGTTGAAGAATTTAAAAAATCTATTGAAAATCATGAATTTTTAGAGTATGCAATTGTTCATGGCATAGAGTACTATTGAACAAAATATGAAGATGTAATTGATAATTGAATAAAAAAGTGAAAAATTGTTATAAAAGAATTAGATATTCATTGATTAAAAAGATTAAAAAAAGAAAAAACAGAATTGAATAAAGATTATACTACTATATTTTTAAATATACCAGTTGAACTTTTAAAATCTAGGATAGAAAAAAGATGAGATAATATATCTAAAGATGAATTAGAAAGAAGAATTTCAAGTGCATTAACAGAAGAAAAGGAAGCTAGATTATATTGTGATTTTATGCTTGATGCTACTCAATCACCAGAAGATGTAAAAAAAGAAGTTTTACAAATAATAAAATCTAAATTAAATAAATAATTAAGTTATGAAAATACATATTATAACAATTTTTCCTGAAAGTTTTGATTCCTTTTTTTCAACATCTATAATATCAAGAGCAAAAGATAATAATTTATTTTGATATGAATTATATAAATTAAATGATTTTTCAGATAATAATACAAAGAGAGCAGATGATAAAGCTTATGGCATGCATTGACAAGTTATATCAGCAGAACCTTTATCAAAAGCAATTGAGTATATTTTTAGTAAGATTTGAAAAAAAATTGATGTTATTTATATGTCACCAAGTTGAGAATTATTAAATCAAAAAAGGGTAGAGTTTTTTTATGATAAATTTAAAGATAAAGATTTTATTATAATTTGTGGTCATTATGAGTGAATTGATCAAAGAATAATTGATTTATATGTTGATTATCAAATTAGTATTTGAGAATATGTATTGACTAGTTGAGAACTAGCATCTCAAGTATTTTTAGATTCTATATTAAGACATATTCCTTGAGTATTATGAAATAAGGATAGCTTAGAAGAAGATAGTTTCTCTAAAAAATTTGAAAGAAAAAAAGAATATCCTGTTTATACTAGACCTAGTAGCTTTATGTGATTAGATGTACCAGATATTTTATTATCAGGGAACCATAAAAAAATAGAAGACTGGAAAAATAATAATTTAACTTAAAAAAATATGAATTCAAATAATATACTTTATTCTTATTTAATGACAGAATTAACAATAGAAAATATTATAAAATTTATTGCTATATATTTTTTTATTATTTGGATATTTTCAATAGTATGGGTATATAAAGATATAAGTAATAGAACTGAAAATATTTATTATCAAATTTTTTCAATATTAATTTTATTATTATTTACTCCATTATTTTGAATATTTATTTATCTTATAATAAGGCCTACAACAACATTATTTGAAAAATATTATCAAGAGGTAGAAAATAATTTAGTTTCATTATCTAAAGAAGTAGAAGATAAAATAAAAAAATGTAGTAATAAAAAATCCTAAATTATTAAATTTAGGATTTTTTATTATTTTTCTTCTTTAAAGAAAGAATCAATTAATTTTTTATATGATAATCTTGTTTTAAGTTCTTCATAATATCTATTTCATTCTACATATAATTCTTCTAGTCTTTTTAATACTTCAGAATTTTGAAATCAAGCTTTAATTTTTTCTATTTCTTTTTTAAGTTCAGCTTTTGTAACTTTTACAGGTTCAAACTCCATTAATTTATTTAAAATTAATTCTCAACTTACTCTTAATTTAGCATCTTCTTTAAGATGTTTTTCTTTATATTCTTCTTCAGTTAATTTTAAGCTTTCAAGGTAATCTTTCATTTTTATACCTTGTTTTCACATATTTTCTTTTACTTCATTAAAAATCTTTTCAATTTGGTTTTTTAATAAATTGTTTCAGATTTCAAATTTTGAAACTTTTAATAATTCTTTTATTAATTGTAGTTCTTCTTCCAATCTTTTATTTGATTCTTTTACATCTAGTAATTCTTGTTTTATTAATTTTTTAAAACCTGCTAAGTCAAGTTTTTTACCTCTTAATTGTTCTATAAATTCTTCTGTAAATTCAGGTTTTTTAGCTTTTTCTAATTTTTTTATAACAACTTTAAATTTTGTTTTTTTACCAGCAAAATCTTTATTATGATAATCTTTTGGAAAATCAATGTCAAGATTTAATTCATCACCTAATTTTGCTCAAACAATTTTTTCTTCAAATCATGGGACTAATACATTTGATCATAAAACTATTGGGTAGTCTTGCATTTTAGTTGAATCTAACTCTTTTCAATCCAAATCATAACCTTGAGTGTCAATAGTTACTTTATCTCACATTGCTGCTTTTGATCTTTTATCAGAAACTTCTTCAAATTTTGTAAATTTTTGTTCAATTTCAGCTAATGCATTTTTAACTTCTTCTGCACTAACTGTTGCTTTTTTTCTAGTTAGTTTTATATCTTTATATTTTGGGTCTATTTCAACAGTAGGTAATACTTCAACATGCATTTTTATTTTTAATGGTGATTGAGAAATTATTTCTTTTATTTCACCTTGAGCAACAGGAACTATTTTTTCTTTTGTTAATGCTTTTTTATATAAATCATCAATAGCAAAGTCTACAGTCATTTGATTTATATAATCTTCTCAATAATTTTTTACTAGTATTTGTTCAGGGATTTTTGCTCATTTTCTGAATCATTTTATTTCAGCATTTTTTTCTAAGTAAGCTAATACTTTTTTTCTATATTTTGCAACTTCTTTTGTATCTGCTTCTACAATAAGCTCAACAATAGAGTTTTCTAAATTTTTCTTTGTAACTTTCATAAAAATATTATATATATTAAAATAATATATTTTAAGGATATTCCTTAAAAACAGGCAGATTATATGTAAAAAGTTATTTTTTTCAAATATAAAAGATTAGTTTGTTAACTAATCTTTATTTTTAAACTTACTTTTACATTCTTTTAAATTATTTTTTAATTCTTCTTTTATCTGGAATATCAAATACATTATTAAATATTTTCCATTTATTAAAATTATATGAAAAGATAATTCAACTTCACATTTGTTGTTTTCAGATTGTTTCTCATATATTTAGTTCATCTAATTTTTGATGAGGTTCAATTATTTCTTGAGTTATATTTATCTTTCAAAATTCTATTTGCCTAAAATTAGTTCATAAAAATCATATTTGAAAATTTGAATTATTATTAGAATCAAAAGAATTATTAAAATTATTTCAAATATATCATACTTGAAAATCTGAATTATAATCTGATATTAAGTTATTATTTAATTTAGTTCACCAATATCAATTAGAAATATTTAGGTAATTTCAACTAAAATTATCTATTTTTTTTATGTCTGTAATTATAGTACCTGAGCTACAGAATTCTCAGGAAATATTTTTTCCATTATCACAGTATTCTATATTTCAAAATACTAAAAATGGAAAAAATAATAAAAGTATAAAAAATAGTTTTTTCATAATTATTAATTAATTTTATTGTTTTTTACATGGATTATTTACTATTTCCATATATCTGTAATAATAATAATTTAATCATGCACAAGATGGTATTCATGTATATCATCATAATTTCGATGATATTTCCATTTCTTTTTTGCATTGTTCTGATGGTTTTGATTTATGTACTCAATTTGGATATTTATAATATTCTCATCAATTAAATAATTTAAATAATTTTGAATGTAGTTTAAATCAGAATGTAAAAGTATAATCTTTTTTTTCTATAAAATAACTATAATACACATCATAACAATATCTTTTATCTAAAGGTTCTATATTTGTATCAAATTGATAATTAAAACTATCTAAATTATCTGCAGGATAATATTTTTGTTCTCAATCTAAGTTTTCCACCACTTCTTTAGCTTTCCATAATTGTTTAAAATTATAGTAATCTATTTTTAGATTTTCTTTGTCATATTGATAGTATGTATATCAGGCTATTGATAGTATTATTAACACTAATAATGTTATTATTGTTTTCTTTTTCATAATTATTAATTAATTTTTATTATTTTGAAACACTTATTCTTCAATCTTTATATTGTACATATATTCAATTTTCTATATCATTTAATTTGTTTCAAGTTACTTCTTCATAGATTCAAAAACTTGAAAAATCTAAATTAAAATATTTTAAATCACTATATATTTTATAGAACCATCATAATCCTTTATTTTCTACATTATTTATTGTATAATTTCTTCTTAAATTTTTAGTATCATATGTATCTATAAAGTTACTTTTAAATAGGCTATTGATAATTGCTTTTACTCAACTAATATCAATTGAATCATTATTTTCAAAATAATTATTAAAGTAAACTGCATTTCATAATTTTAAATTATTAAAATTAGTTATTTTATTATTTACAAGTCATAAATGATTATTGTTTTCTATTTCAAGATTTGTTCATCATGCATTTATTTCATTTGAGACCAATACTGAATTTCATATTGCATATGGATTCCAAGGATTTCATCTTTCTACAAATTTTACATCTATTTCTCAAGTTCAAGTATTTTTTATATTTATTTGAGAATCTTTTATTAAAAATGGTAAATTAAAATTTTGATTTGAATTAAATTCTAAATCAAGTTTTGTATTTTTTATTAAGATTTGATTAAATGAATAGCTATAATTACTTGTATGACAAGTTGTTCAATATATATCACTATAAGTACAACTTCTAACTCATATTTTTATATCATCTCATAATTGATTAGTATTTTTTATATATGAATCTTCTATTTTTATTCAATAATATAAATAATAACTACTATAATTTTGATAATTTCATAATGTAGCTCCTGTTGGTGATGTTTTGAAATAATATCAAAATCAAAAATATTTTTTTCATAATTATTTTTTACAAAATAAAAAAGGTCCATGAAAATGGCCTTTGGATAGTTTTAAAAAATGTTTAGTAAAATAGTCATTATTAAAATTCATTATTATCTAAACATTTTTAATTTAATTATTTTGTTTTGAAAGTCAAAAATTTTTACTTTTTTGCTTGTTTAAAATAGCAAAGAATTTTAAAAGGTTAAAAAGTTTATTTACTAGACATTTTATAATCAAAATTTCAAGTTTTTGGATTATATTCATAAATTATTCAGTAATCTTTTGCTTGTTGATAATCAACTGGAATATAGTTAATATATCATTTTTTATATAGTTCTTGAGTTGTTTCTGCTGAAATTCAATTATGATCTTTTTTATATTTATTATTAGCTTTTTGAATATATTCTAAATTTAATTCTCTTGTAGCTTTATTTAAATAATTTTTACAATTAGATTCTTTTTTTGCATTTTCAATTTCATTGTATTTTCATATAAACTTTTTTCTTAATTGGGAAATTTTATTTAATATGTTTCAGTTTAATTTAATTTTGTTAGAAAAAATTGCTATCCCTAAATTTTCTAAATTTTTACTAAAGCTATTACATATACTATTTTTCTTAGAAGTAGATTCTGCCATATTTATAAACATAAAAAAAGCTTTTTCTCTACCTCATCATTTTCATTGCATTATAGCAGTTAGTATCCTAGATCATTTTAATGCATCTGTATTTGCTGATGCAACTTTATAGTAGTTTGCTGATGCAATTGGATTATTAAGATAGAAATAATAATCAAATGCTAGATAATATGGAATCATAGAATCTAAACATGGATTTTTATATTTATCTAAAGTCCATACTTTTTTTAAATTATTTTCTTTTATTATTGCATTCACTTTTTTTATATCACATAAATTTTTAATTCATTTTAATCAAATTTTTATTGATTCTTTTTTATGTAATTCTTGTGTTTTTAAATCAAGATGTTCATATCTTTCATTGTAATCAGGTAACAATAAAAGTCATAACTTATAAGGATGGCTAAAATATGGATTTAATGCAGTTATTAAATCAAGCATTTTATATAAATAAACTTTATATGTAGATTTAATTGCATTTTCTCATACATATTGAATAGTTTCTAACCAATATTTATCTGCTTTTAAATTTTCAAATCAAAAACTTGTTATTTTAGCTATTTCTATTTTTGGTAATCCTTCTGGATGATCTATTGTATTTATTTTTATTTTTTTTATAGTTTCATAGTTATAATTATTTATTTTATAAAATGAAAACAAACAAATAATTAAAAAGACAGATAATAATATCTTTTTCATATTTTATATTTTAGTTTTATATATTAAAATTTATATATCATTTCAATCTAAATCTATAGTTATATTATCACTTTTTTTACAGATATATAATCTTCTTTGATTTCCTTCTCAAATACTTTTAGTAAATATATTTTTGTTTTTTAAATCTGCAATATAAGAATGAACTTTTTTTCTTTCATATGCACTTAAAAAGCCTAACTTATAATCTTTTCAAGTATCATTAACTTGCTTTATTTTTTCATCAATATATGAAAAAAGTTGTAAATCCTTATTGTATATATAATCATTTATTTCTAAATGTATTTTTATTTTTTCACTTATATTTTTAGATATAAGTATTTTTATTATATATTCTATATCTCTTAGATTTTTTCAATGAGTTCAAATTAATAATTTTGATTCTAGAGATTTTATTTTTATTAAATATATATCTTCTTTTTGTTTTATAACTTCTATACTGTCTATAGGGAATTGAAATTTATCAAAAAATTTATTTACATATGTATTTATTTCTTTTTCCATTTTTAAAAAAGGGGCTAAGATATAAAATCTTTTTAAAGATTATTTAGTTTTTTATTTTTTACAAGTTTTTATATTCTTTTGACAAAAAAGCAAAAAATACTATATTAAATGCTAAAATAATTTAAAATTAATTTAAAAGAAACTAATGGCAGACAAAAAGATAGTAGATGACTATTATAGTAGTTTAAATAAAAACTCATCTAGTAATACTAGTTGAGACTCTTCTGATACATCAAAAAATAAACCTAAACCTAAAAAAGTAATAAAAAAGAAAGTAGTAGTAAAGAAAAAAACTGAAGAAAATAATAAAAAAATAGAAAATAAAACAAAAGAAAATAATAATGATACTCAAAGAGCTACTTTTTCAAAAAAGAAAAAAATAGTACAAAAAATTGAAGTTATAAAAGAAAAACCTAATAGTGATTCAAAAAAATCTTCAAGTTTTAATAGTAAAAGAAATTCAGAAAATAAAAATAGATTTTATCATAAAAAAAATGATGATAAAAAAGGTAATACTGATTCAAAAAAATCTTTTTCAAAAGAACTAAATATAAAAAATAGAGATGAAAATAAAGAAAAAAAGGTATATAAATGACCAAATAAAGTAAAACAAAGATCAAATGATAACTATGAAAAAAATACTAAAAAATCAAAGTTAAAACCTGCTTGAAAATCTAGAAATAGAGGAAGATTTAATTTTTATGAAGAAGAAACACAAGATAAAGGTTTTGTTAGATCAAATAAAATAAATAAAAAGCAAAAAGAAGAGAAAAAGGTTGAAGATATAAAACAAAATCTTGTAGATCATAAATGAGAAACTATAACAATTTCTGATGTTTTGACTTTAAAAGAATTTTCTGAAAAAATTTGAGTTTCATTACCTCAACTTATAGTAGAATTTATGAAAAACTGAATGATGGTTAATATAAATTCAAAAATAGATTTTGATACTGCCTCAATTGTTGCTGAATCTTTTGATATAAAATTGGAAAAAGATAATTCTTGATGATTAAGTGTAAAAGATGTAATGGAATTAAGTTTAGATGATTTATTAAAAGAAGATGATTCATCAAAGTTAACTCCTAGACCACCAGTTGTTAGTATAATGTGACATGTTGATCATGGAAAAACTTCTCTTTTGGATTATATAAGACAATCAGCTGTTACAAATTGAGAAGCAGGTTGAATAACTCAAAGTATTTGAGCTTATCAAGTTGAGAAAGATGGTCAAAAAATAACATTTTTAGATACTCCATGACATGAGGCTTTTACTGTAATGAGAGCTAGATGAGCAAAAGCTACTGATATAGCTATTTTAGTTGTTGCTGCTGATGAATGAGTAAAACCTCAAACTATAGAATCAATAAATCATGCAAAAGAAGCTAATATTCCTGTTATTGTAGCAATAAATAAAATGGATAAGCAATGAGCTAATCCTGATCATGTAAAATGACAATTGGCTGAGCATTGATTAACTCCAGAAGATTGGGGATGAGATACTCCTATGATTCCAGTTTCTGCACATTCAGGTTTTTGAATTGATGAATTATTAGAAATGATTTTATTGGTTGCAGAAATGAAAGAATTAAAAGCAAATAATAATAGAGCATGAATTGCAACTATATTAGAATCTCACTTAGATACTAGATTATGACCAGTTGCTACTGTATTAATAAATACTTGAACTTTAAATAAATGAGATTCAATTGTGTGTAATGATTCTTTTTGAAGAGTAAAAGTTATGAAAGATTATGAAAATAAATCTATAATAAAAGCTTTTTCTTGAGATCCTGTTTTAATAGTATGATTAGATAAGGTAGTAAATTGATGAGATTATTTACAAGTTGTAGCTTCTCCTTCAATAGCTAAACAAAAAGCTGAAGAATATAAAACTATTATACAAAATAGAGAAAAAAATAAAAAGTCATGATTAGATGTTTTGATGTCAAAAATTAAGGCTTGAAACTTAAAACAATTAAAAATTGTTTTAAAAGCAGATACTAATTGAAGCTTAGAAGCATTAAAAGCAGCATTAGTTAAATTATCAACAGCAGAAACAAATGTTGCAATAATTCATTCTTGAGTATGAGCTATTACTGAATGAGATGTATTAATGTGTGAATGATCAGATGCTCTACTTGTTTGATTTAATACTTGAGTTGTTTCTACTGCAAAACAAATTCTTGAAAATTCAAAAATAGAATATATTTCTAGTGATGTTATATATCATATAACTGAAAAAGTTGAAAAAATAGTTACATGAATGCTTGATCCAAAAGAAGTTGAAATAGAATTATGAAAAGCAAAAGTTGGTTGAATATTCTTTTCAGATAAAAAATTCATGATTTTATGATTAGTTGTTCCAGAATGAACAAAGATAGAGAAAGATGTTGATGTTAGAGTTATAAGAAAAGATAAAAAAGTTTGAACTGGTAAAGTTTCATCATTAAAAATTTGAATAGAGGAAGTAAAGGAGGTAGAATGACCATTGGAATGTTGAATTAAATTTGAATGAAATACTGTTGTTGAAAAATGAGATGTCTTAGAATTTTATAAAACTGAAATACAAAAGTAATTTATAAAAATAAAAAAATGAATTTAGATAATATAAAATTATTCAAAGATTTAAGTTTAGATGATAAGAAAAATTTATCACTATTTATTCAAAAGAAAGAATTAAAAAAATGAGAATTGTTATTTAAGGAATGAGAAGATGCTACTTCAATGTATTTTTTATTAGAATGAAAATTAAAGGCTTTTGTTGAAAAAAATAATGAAATTATTGAATTATGAATAATAGAACCTGAGGAAATTTTATGAGAAATGGCTTTATTTTTAGATAAAAGAAAAAGAACAGCATCTATTGTTGCTTTAGAGGATAGTAAATTATTAACTATTTTAGATTTTTCTATAAAACAATTAGTTCAAAAAAATTCAGAACTATTAGATAAGATAAAAAATATTATAAATGAGAGAAAACAAATAAATAAAGAAAAAATTGATAGTTAAAATTATATTAAAAAACAAATAAACAAAAAAGTAAAAAATAAATTTGCTTTTTTGTTTATTTTTTATAAACTGTTGCAAGCTATTTAATAAATACACATTATATGTCTGGTAAAGAAAGCAAAATTGAAGTTGAGGGAACTATTATTAAAGCTTTACCAAGTCTGGTTTTTGAAGTACAATTACCAGATGATTTTTGATGAGGAATAGTTAAAGGTTATTTAAGTTGAAAAATGAGAAATAACTTTATAAAACTTATTGAATGAGATAAAGTTTTAATAGAATTAAGTCCTTATGACTTAACTAAATGAAGAATTACATTTAGACAAAAATAATTATTTTTTTATTTTAAATAAATATGAAAGTTAGAGCTTCTGTGAAACCAATCTGTAAAGATTGTAAAGTAATAAAAAGAAAAGGAGTAGTTAGAGTTATCTGTAAAACTCCTAAACATAAACAAAGACAAGGATAATTGATTTGTTTATATAAAAATATGATAAAATTGTATTTTAATTTAAATTTAATTTATTAAGTATTTTAAATAATGGCTAGAATTGCTTGAGTAAATTTACCAAATGGTAAACATACATGGGTTGCATTAACTTATATTTATGGTATTTGAAAAAGTACTGCATTAGAGTTATGTGAAAAAACAAAAATTGACCCATTTGTAAAGATTGAAACTTTGTCTGAAGATGATTTAGATAAAATTAGATCTGAAATAAAAGAATCTATTAATGTTGAATGAGACTTAAGAAGACTTGTTCAAGGTAACATTAAAAGACTTATGGAAATTAGATGTTATAGAGGTATAAGACATCAAAAAAGACTTCCAGTTAGAGGTCAAAACACAAAAACAAATGCTAGAACTAGAAAATGAAAATCTACAGCAATAGCAAATAAGAAAAAATAATATTTTATTTAGAATTTAACAAGTATTATGGCTAAGACTACTACTAAAAAAAGTAAAAAAACTAGAAAAATAGTACAACATGGACAAGCTCATATAATGGCTTCATTCAATAATACAATTGTAACTATTACTGATGAAAAAGGTAATGTATTATCTTGGGCTTCTGGTTGAAGTGCTGGTTTTAAAGGTGCTAGAGAATCTACTCCTTATGCTGCACAAGTAATTGCTGAACAAGCTATGCAAAATGCAAAAACACTACATTCAATGGAAACTGTTGATGTATATGTTAAATGAATTGGTATAGGTAGAGAACAAGCAATTAGAGGTTTAATATCTGCTTGAGCTGAATTAAAAGCAATATTTGATGTTACTCCAATCCCTCACAATGGTTGTAGAAAGAAAAAAGTTAGAAAACTATAAATCAATTTAATTAATATCTTTATTAATTAAAAACTAAAAAATTTAATTTTTAATTTTTAAAAGTAATCTATGAGATATACTTGACCGAAAAAAAAGTTATGTAGAAGAGAAGGGGTTAACCTTTTTTGAACTGAAAAATATGACTTAAATAAATGAAAAAGAGCTCCATTAAGAACTAGAAAAACTAGTGAATTTGGTACTCAATTGAGAAAAAAACAATTAGCAAAAAGGATGTATGGTTTAAGTGAAAAACAATTTGCATCATACTTTAAAAAAGCACAAAAATCTCATGCTGAATGAACTACTTGAGAAAAAATGCTTAGATTACTAGAACTTAGACTTGATAATGTAATTTATAGATCAGGTTTAGCTAGAACAAGAATGCAAGCAAGACAATTTGCTTCACATGCACATTTTAAAGTTAATTGAGTTAAAGTTACTATTCCATCAATTTCTGTTAAAATTGGTGATGTAATAGAATTAAGAGATAAAATGAAAGAATCACCTTTATATAAAAGTTTAATTGAAGAATTAGAAGAATTTGCTAAACAAAATAAAGGTAAAATCACTACAACTAAATGGATTGATGTTGATGCTAAAAATTTAAAAATTACAATTAAAGCATTACCTGAAAAAGATGACTTTGAACAAGTTATTGATATTCAAAAAATTGTTGAATTTTATTCTAAATAGTTTTATACTTTTATAACTCACATAATATGCATATTATTCACGAATTAATTTGAGTTCCAAAAATATCACAAAAAGATGTAGATTCAAATATTTCAAATTTTGAGATTTGAGCTTTACCTAGATGATATGGAGTTACTCTTTGAAATTCTTTAAGGAGAGTCTTACTTTCTACTATACCTTGAACTAAAGTTACTTGAATAAAAGTAAAATGAGTATCTCATGAATATTCAAGTTTACCAGGGGTAAAAGATAGTGTTTTGGATATAATGTTAAATCTAAAAGATTTAATTGTAGACAAAAAAGAGATTTGAATAGAATGGTTAAAATTAGAAAAAAATAAAGCAGGTGTAGTAACTGCTTGAGATATAAAAACTCCAGCTGGAGTTGAAATCTTAAATAAAGATCTATATATAACTGAAATAGATAAAGATTGATTAGAATTAGATTTAGATATAAGAGTTGAAAAATGAGTTTGATATAAAAGTATTGAAGAATTAAAAGAAATTGAAGATGATGTTAATGTTTTATTGATTGATGCTAATTTTTCACCTGTATTAAATGTAAAATATAATATAGAAAAAACTAGACATTGAGAAATAACTAATCTTGAATCTTTAAAAATGGAAATTGAAACTAATGGTTCAATATCTCCAGTAGATGCTTTAAAATTTTCTTGAAATATGCTTGTTTCATACTTTTCATTATTTAATGAAGAATGATTACAAGTTGAAGGAAGTTTTATATCAGATGTAAAAGATCTACTAAATAAAGAAAAAGAAGAAATAAAAGAAGAACTTGAAAAAGAAACTTATACTCCTATTGAGATAATGTGATTATCTCCAAGAACATTAAATGCTTTAATAAATGGTAATATATTATCTATAGAGCAATTAACTAAATGTACTGAGACTAAGCTTTCTTCTATCAAATGATTTGGTAAAAAAGCTATGACAGAAATTAGAGATTCATTGAATGAAAGAGGTTTAAAACTTTTATGAGATGATTAAAAAGGGAAAAATTATAATTTAAAATTTAAAACTTATTATGAGACATAGAGTAAGAAAACATCTTAAGTTTAATAATAAAACTTTTGCTCATAGAGATGCTATGCAAAGAAATTTAGTAACAGCATTATTCTTACATAAATCAGTAAAAACTACTGAAAAAAGAGCAAAATCTATTATTTCTATTGTAGATGGTTTAATAAATGTTGTAAATAATAAAGATGAAATGAATGCTATAAGACAAGTTATGAAAACTGTTTATACAAAAGAAGCATCAATTGAATTATTTACAAATGTTGCACCTAAATATAAAGGAGAAAGAACATCTGGTTTTACAAGAATCATTCCTATTAAATATAGAGATGGTGATAATGCAAAATTAGTGAAATTAGAATTAGTTTAATTATTAAAAAAATTAGCAAAATGAAAACTATAATGCCTAAACAAATTAAAGGTAATGATAGAAAATGGTTTATTGTTGATGCTGAAGGGCAAACTCTTGGTAGAATGGCTACTCAAATAGCTGCTATATTAAAAGGTAAAAATAAACCTACTTTTGCTCCTCATGTTGATAATGGTGATTATGTTGTTGTTATCAATGCAGATAAATTTAAAGTTACTGGTAAAAAAATGACTGATAAAAAATATTACAGACATACTGGTTTCTTATGAGGATTAAAAGAAATTTCTTTAGAAGATTTATTAGAAAAAAAACCTTTAAAAGCTATTGAATTTGCTGTAAGTTGAATGTTACCTAAAAATAAATTAAGAAAACAAATGATTTCTAGATTAAAATTATTTACAGGTACTGAACATACTTTTACAGCACAAAAACCTGAAGTTATAAAATTATAATATAAAATAAATTTATGAGTAAATATACTTATTCTGTTTGAAAAAGAAAAACAGCTTCTGCACAAGTTAGATTATATGCTTGAAAATGAAAAGATATAATTAATACAAAAGAAGTAAGTGAATACATAAATAGATCAGACTTATTTGAAAAACTATATACTCCATTATCTTTAACAAAAAATAAATGAAAATTTTATTTTGAAGTTAAAGTATCTGGATCTGGTGAATCAGCTCAAGTTGATGCTATAAAACATGCTTTAGCTAAAGCATTAGTAGAAGTTGAACCAAGTTTTAGAACAGTTTTAAAAGAAGCTGGTTTATTGACTAGAGATGCTAGAAAAGTTGAAAGAAAGAAACCTGGTAAACATAAAGCCAGAAAATCTATGCAATGGTCAAAAAGATAATTATTGATTTTTATATATTTTTTATATAATTTCTCAATATTTTAAAAGAGTTTGAAAAAATTTAAAATTTAAAAATTAGGAAAATGCCTACTATTAACCAATTAGTTAAGAGAAAAAGAAAGACTCCTGCTAAAAAAAGTACTTCTCCTGCTTTACAAGTTACAAGAAATACTATTAGAAGTAAACAAGTAGAAATACCTGGAGGATGTCCTCAAAAAAGATGAGTTTGTGTTAAAGTTACTACAATGACTCCTAAAAAACCTAATTCTGCACTTAGAAAAGTTGCAAGAGTTAGATTAACTAACTGATATGAAGTTAATGCTTATATTGGTTGAGAAGGACACAACTTACAAGAACATAGTGTTGTTGCTATTAAATGAGGTAGGGTAAAAGATTTACCTTGAGTTAGATATCATGTTGTTAGATGAGTTTTAGATACTGAATGAGTATCAGATAGAAAACAATCTAGATCTAAATATGGTGCTAAAAAACCTAAATAGTCAATTTATATAAAATTATGCAGTAAGTTTAACAATACTGAAAAGATACATAATTTTATAATTATTTTTTAATTGTTACAAATACAATGAATGATGTAAAAAGTGAAGCTTTATTAGAGAAATTTACTAACTATGTAATGTTACATGGTAAAAAATCTCTTGCTCAAAAATTAATGAATGATACTTTTGAGGTTATTAAATCAAAATGACAAAAAGATGCTAAAGCTATTTTCTTTAGAGCTTTGGAAAATGTTATGCCAAAAATTGAAGTAAGACCTAAAAGAGTATGAGGTTCTATATATCAAGTACCTCAAGAAGTAAAACCTAAAAGACAATTATTCTTAGCTGCTAAATGGATTTTAGAAGCTGTTAGAAAGAAAAAAGGTGCTGCTTTTCCTATATTATTAGCTGGAGAATTAATTGATGCAGCTAATGAATCAGGGGATTCTGTAAGAAAGAAATTAGAAGTGTATAAAATGGCTGAAGCAAATAAAGCTTTTGCTAGATTTGCTCAAAGAAGATAATAACTATTTTAAAAAGTTATAACTTAGAAATTTTATAAATTAATTTTTGAAAAGATGGCTCATAAGAAAGCTCAATGATCTACTAATAATGGTAGAGATAGTAATGCCAAAAGACTTGGTGTGAAATTATTTGGGGGACAAAAAGCTATTGCAGGTAATATTATTATTAGACAAAAAGGTAATAAATATTGGCCAGCTGAAGGTGTTTCTCAAGGACATGATTTTACTTTATATGCTACTAAAGATGGTGTAGTTACTTTTACTGAAAAAACTAGAACTAGATTTGATGGTAGAAAATATAAAGATAAATATGTATCAATTGTTTAAAAAAATAAATCATTTATGATTTATTTTTTTTGTTTTATTAAAATCATATTTAGTTTGATTTTTGGCTAAAAATAAATATTATATAAGTATAAATTTACTTCTTTTTTTAAAATATAGCTTATGTCTGAAAATACTAATGAGAATATTAATCCAGAAGAAAATGATTGAGAACAAACTTCTTTAGGTTTATCAAATTGAATTACTTATGAATGAGATTCAAATAGATCAATTAAAGATGAAATGGAGAATTGTTATTTGGAATATGCAATGAGTGTTATTGTCTCTAGAGCATTACCTGATATAAGAGATTGATTTAAACCTGTTCATAGAAGGATTTTATATTCTATGCATGAACAATGATTAAGGGCTTCTGCAAAATTTAGAAAATCAGCAACTGTTGTCTGACATGTACTTTGAAATTATCATCCACATGGTGATAGTTCTGTTTATGAAGCTATGGTTAGAATGGCTCAAGATTTTTCACTTAGATATCCTTTAGTTCATGGTCAAGGTAACTTTGGTTCTATGGATGGTGATGGAGCTGCTGCATATAGATATACAGAAGCTAAAATGACAAAATTAGCTGAATATATGTTAGCTGATATAGAAAAAGAAACAGTTGATTTTAGAGATAATTTTGATACTACTAAACAAGAACCAACTGTATTACCAACTAGAATACCAAATTTATTAATGAATGGTGTAATGGGTATTGCAGTGGGTATGGCAACTAATATTCCTCCTCATAATTTAACAGAATTAATTGATGCTATAGAGTATTTATTAAAAGTACCAAATACTGAAGAAGTAACAATTTCTGATTTAATGGAATATGTAAAATGACCAGATTTTCCAACTTGATGAATTGTTTATGATAGTGAAGCTATATTAACAGCTTATTCAACTGGTAGATGATCAGTAATAGTAAGATGAGTAGCAAATATTGAGCAAAATAAAAGATGAAGAAATATTATAAATATAAGTGAAATTCCTTATGGTTTAAATAAATCTTCACTTGTTGAAAAAATAGCAATGCTTGTTAGAGATAAAAAAATAGTTGGTATTTCTGATTTGAGAGATGAATCAAATAAAGATTCTGTAAGAATTATTATAGAACTTAAAAAAGATGCTTTTCCAAAGAAGATATTAAATCAATTATATAAATTAACTCAACTTCAAACAAGTTTTGGTTATAATATGATTTCTCTTTGAGATAGATGAATTCAACCTAGGTTATTTAATCTAAAAGAAATGCTTTTAGCATTTATAGATCATAGAAAGGAAGTAGTTGAAAGAAGAACTATTTATGAATTAAAAATAGCAGAAGCTAGAGCTCATATTCTTGAATGATTAAAGAAAGCTTTAGATCATATTGATGAAATAATCAAAACAATAAAATCAAGTAAGACAAAAGATGATGCTAGAACTAATTTGATGAGTGAATTTGCTTTTACTCAAATTCAAGCTGATGCTATTTTAGAAATGAAATTGAATAAACTTGCTTGACTTGAAAGACAAAAAATAGAAGATGAATTAAATGAAAAATTACTTTTAATAGCTGATTTAAAAGATATTTTAGCTAAACCTGAAAGAATTGTTTCAATTATTATTGATGAACTTGATGAAATAAAAGAAAAATTTGGAGATGAGAGAAGAACTCAAGTAAATCAAGGAAAAGTTTGAGAATTTAATCCAAAAGATACAATTCCAAATGAAGATGTATTTGTTGTTTTGACAAAAAATTCTTATATAAAAAGATTAAAAGAATCTGCATTTAGAACTCAAAGAAGATGAGGGAAGTGAGTAACTACTTGAGCTAAAGAAGATGATGAAATTAAGTTAATTATTCCTACTAAAAATCATTCAGATTTATTATATTTTACAACTCAAGGTAGAGTTTTCTCTCTTCCAGCTTATGAAATTCCAGAAACATCTAGAACAGCAAAATGACAACCTATTGTAAATTTATTAAATTTACAAAAATGAGAAGAAATTGCTGCTATACTTGATATTTCAAAGGAAAAAAATAAATATTTATTTTTTGTTTCTAAGTTATGAACTGTTAAAAAGCTTGCAATGGATGATGTGAAAAATATTAGGTCAAATGGATTAAAAGTTGTGTGAGTAAAAGATTGAGATGAACTTATGTGGGTAAAAACTACAACTTGAGATGATAATATTTTTATTGCAACTAAAGCTTGAAAAGCTATACAGTTTGATGAAAATGATGTTAGACCAATGGGTAGAGCAGCAGCATGAGTAAGATGAATAAGATTAAAAGATGATGATGTTGTTATAGAAGTTGCTATTGCTACTCCAGAAAATGAATTTTTATTCATTGTTACTGAAAAGTGAATGTGAAAAATAACAGCTATAGAAGAATATAGAAATCAAAATAGATGAGGTTCTTGAGTAAAAGCAATGGCTGTTACTGAAAAAACAGGACATTTAGTAAGTGCTAAAATGTTATCAGATGAAGATAGAAAAAATTCTCAAGTAATTCTTATTTCAAAAGCTGGTCAAACTATTAGATTACCATTAAAATGAATAAGAAAAACTTCAAGAGTTACTCAATGAGTTATTCTTACTAAATTGAAAAATGCTTCAGATGAGATTGTTAGAGCAAGTATTGTAAGAGAAAGTGAAGATGAAGAATAAAAAAAGAGCTTATTTTAGCTCTTTTTTTCTATATTATTTTTTCTATTTGATATATGGTAATTTAGATTTGCTGACCAATTTGTTTGTAGAGTTCAATTTGTTGTTAAAAATCACATATCAATAAATTTTTCTCATACTTTTGATAGTCATCATTTCATTGTATTTTTGTTTTTATTAGTTTGAGAATAATCATTTAATTGTCTTATTTTTTGTTTATTTCACATAAGAGTTGTGTCAGGATTTTCTCATATTATTGTAAGAATAAATCTTAGGTAATTATTAAGTTCAGTATGGTTAATTAAATTTTTATCATTTAAATCCATTTGCATTCACATAAAACCTTTTGATGATTTCATTATATTTATAAGTTCATTTCTATATTTCCAAGCAAAATCTATTCAAATAGATTCAAGAGTTTCTTTCATATTTATAAGATTTTTAAGTGCTTCTTTATTTTCTATTATTATTTCTCATTTTTTATCTTTTTTAACTCATAATGTTTCTATTTCATCTTTTGTTAATCAATCAATTTTTTCTCAGTCTATATTTATTGTATAGTTGTTATCTGATGATTTATTAATAGTATAGTTATCATAATTTATATTTTTTTGATTTTTGTTATTTTTTTCTTTATTACTTTCTTCTTTATTATTTTTTTCTTTTTGCTCTAATTTTTTATAATATTCTTTTTCTAATTTATTAACTTTTTCATAATTTTTTTGTTTATAAGCTTCATAAATTTCTTTATCATGTTCAATAGCATCTATTTTTTTATTATATTTATATTGATTTAATTGCATTAATCATAGTTCTGTTAGTCATCCAATTCAATTTATATTAAGGGATGAATTTCACAATTTTCATATATTACTTAATAATGATTTATTTATTATATCTATATCATTTTTATTTAATATTGGATTTTTAAAAATTGTTTTAAAGTATAAGTTTACAATTTCTTTATCTGTTAGGGTACTTTTAGGATTATTTTTTTTATATTCATTTAAAAAATCATATATATTTTTTCAGTTTATACTTCATTTGTTATTTAAAAATGAAATTTTTATTAATTTTTTTCTTAAATCTTCTGGAATATTATTAAATATATTTTTTGTTTTTATTTCAATTTGAATTTTTATGAAAGAATTAATTTCTTTTAATTTTTTTGCTAATTCTTCTTGAGTGATAGAATTTGCTATAATACTTATATATTCATCAATATTTTCATTTTCCCATCATTCTCATAGAGTTAATCTTATTATTCAAACAATTGGTCATTGAATTTCTGATTGTTGTATTGAGAGATAATTAATAAAATCTTTATTGTTATATATATTATTAATTATATCATTATTATTGTTTGATAAAGTATTTTTTAATTCAGATTTATTATATATCATTTTATATTTATTTCTTTCTTCTTCTAATGTTTTTAAATGTTCTTGAAAAATTTCATTTAATTTTATTTTATTTTTTCATTTTAAACTAATTATATCTTCTCTATGTTCTATTTGAAAATTACTTAATGTTAATCTAAATAAAGGTCTTTTTAGTAAATCTTGTATTAATTTATCTCATTTAGGAGGTTTCTTTATTAAATCATAAATTTGAATTAGGTTTGGTATATCTTTAAATTCTAAAAATGCTAAATCAACATCTTTTTCTTTTATTGAATCATTTTTTCAAGATAATACAAGTTTTGTATATGAAATACTATGTTCAGCTTTTTGTTTTGAATTTAAAATGTTTTTGTAAAACTTAAGACTTTTATCTTTTACTACAATTTCATCAACTAGATTTTTATTTGATAAAATATATTTAAAACTTTTTGGATATTTATTTATGATATTAATATCATAATTATTTAAATATTCTTCTAATATTTTTATTGGATTTTTCTTTAATTTATTTAATAAATATTTATCATTATTTAATATTTGTATTATATTATTTTCAGCTCAAAATATTGGATTTTCTACTTGTGTATACTTAAAATTTAGATATTCATTTATTTTATTTTTTAATTTTGTATCTTTAATTTTATTTATATCTATAAAATTTTTATTTAGTTCAATATATGTATAAAAAAAATCTTTATTAATTATCATATTTAAAAATTTTTCTTTTTCTTCATCTTTTAATGTAGAAAAATCAACTTCTTTTAAATCACTAAATATTATATTATAATCACTTATTTCATAAAACTTACTTATTAATTGAAAATTTTTTCTTAATTTAGGATTAGATATATCATAAAATCATTTAGAAATATTTCATTTAGTTTTTAAAAATTTGATAACCTCAATAAACTTATTAGGTTTAGTTATAAATTTTATTTTCTTTTGATTATTTAAATAATATTCATTAGAAAAATAATTATATCATTCTGTTCAAGATTTTAGAATATTATTTATTTCAATTTGTTTTTTATTATAATTTATTTTTTGTAATATAGTTAATATTTTTTTCTTATCTTCTTGAGAAAAATTTTTATCTAAGAAATTTTTTAGTTTATCTTGTTTTAAATTTTCTAGTTGATAAATAGTAATATCTTTATCTTTTATTATATCTCTTAAGTCTAATCTATCTTTATTTAATCAAGTTAATGAATTATGATATAAAATATTTTTTATTTGTTCTTCATTCATTCATTTTTCTAGTAATATTTTTTCTAAATTTTCAGATTTACAATCTCAATTTAATATATTAGATATTTTATCTTTTGGTAAATATCATTTTAATTGTTTTGCTAATTCTTTATTTTCAATTTCTACTATTTCTTTTTTTAATTCATATAGATAAGTAAAAGTTCATGCTTTAAATCTTATTTGTGGACATAATTTTAACATACTAGCATCAATATTTAATATTTGTAGTCTAGCTTCTCTATTTTTTAATAATTCTTCCTTATTTTTAAACTTTTCTCATATTTTGTTTAATTTTGTATTTAATTCTTTATTATTAACTATGTTTCATAATATTAAAGGTTTTCAATCTAAAATTTTTTTAGATATCTTAAATGCTGAAATTTCATATTTACTAATATTTCAAAGTCATTTTTGGCTGGCTGCTTGAATTCATAAAGAAGTTTCTCATCATTGTTTTAATCAAATAGATTTCCAAGAAGTTGAAAGAATTGAATCTTTTTTTTCAAGTATATTTATAACTCACTCTAAAAAAGATATTATAGATTTAGTATCTCATAATTTTTCATATAGTTTTTTTTCAGTTTCACTTAAATTGTTATCTTGTTTATCAATATTTTCAAAATCTTTTTTTGATAAACTTTTATTGTTTTTTAGTTTATCTAATAATTCTTTTATTTTTTTCAAATCAAAAGTTTCAACTGCTTTTTCTTGTAATTCAGTATTATGTAATTGATTATCTTTCATAATTTAATTATTTATATTTTATTTAAGCTATTAAGGTATCTATATTTATTTGTTCATTTTTATTTTCATCTTCTTCTTTTTGTTTTATTTTCTTCATTTTTTCTCATAGTTTTATTTGTTTTATTTCTTCCATTATATTTAAATATTCTTTAATTTTTTTGTCTAATAATATATATATAGGTTTATAATCTCAACTTTCTAGAAAATCTTTTAATTGTAAAAGTTCCTCAAGTGAAAAAAGTTTTATACTTCATACTAGAGGCTGTAACATTTTATCTTGGTCTATGTAAGAAATTATTTGAAGAATTCTTTCTTCAATTTTTTCTCTATTTTCCATAATATTATATATATTAGATACTTTATTATATTATCATATTATCTTATTTAAAACAAAAAATATTATTGACTAATAACTAAATACTTTTATAATTATTTTAACTATTTTTAATATTTTTTTGTTATGTTGGAAGAAAGAAAAATCAATATAGATTTACCATATAAATATACTCAGGAAATAAAATTAATATCTGATTGTAAATGAAAGGATTTTATAAGTAGATTAAGGTATTTTGTAGATGATATAATAACAAAACCAGAGTATGAATTAATTTATGAAGAACAAACATCTGTTTTTTTGGAGGAATATATTTATAAATTTAACCAAAATAAAAAATCAAAAAGCAAGATTTTTGATTTATTAATTGATATTGATGATATTATAAGTGTATTTTTGACTGAAAATATGGGAATAAACAACTTTTATTTATGAGATAATTTAGTAAAAAAATTAGTTTCTGATTTATTAAATAACAATTGAGATACAAGTATATATGAAAAATTTTTAGAAAAATTTAAAATCTTTGTTTATAATGTAAATTTAGATAAAATTCCTTATATAAATAATGATTTAGAAGAAATAACTTCAAATGATAAGTGAAAATTGATTGCAGATTTAAATAATGATTGAAATATTTTTTTTAAATTTTTATATAATCATTCTGAAAAATTATCTAGTATATACTTAAAAGGATCAAAAGTAAATTGATTATTAAAAGAATATCAAGAATACCAAGATTATAAATTGGATTGAACTTATGATGAAGTTTATTTAGATTGAATTAAAAATGAGATTTTTTGATTATTAGATTTATTGAAAAGAAATAAAGATAAAAAAATCTGAGAAGTTTTTTATGATGAAAAATCTGATTTATGAGTAGGTTTTGAAGAAGTTATAGCAGATATATATGATTTTATTATTTCAAATCCACAATTATTTAATAAAACTGAGAAATTAAGGAAATTATATGATATATTGTATACAATATCAGAATGAGTATATAAATATAGTTTGAAAGATATATTTGATAAATTTGATATAGAATTTTCACAAAAAGAGATTCAATTATTAAAAACAGAATTTTTTGTTCTTTTAGAAAAGATAAAATCATATATGAAATAAGAGTTATTAACTCTTGTTTTTTTTATTTTATACTTATAATATTTTTATCTTTAGATAAAATTAATTATAAGATTTATGAAATATAATAGTGATGAAATAAGACAAAAATATCTTGATTTTTTTGAAACTAAAAATCATGCAATAATTCCTTCTGCTCCAGTTGTACCAGAAAATGATCCAACTGTGCTTTTTAATACTGCTTGAATGCAACCTTTAGTTCCTTATTTATTAGGGGAAAAGCATCCATCAGGAACTAGATTAGCTGATTCTCAAAAATGTATTAGAACAGGTGATATTGAAGAAGTAGGAGATAATTCTCATTTAACTTTTTTTGAAATGCTAGGAAATTGGAGTTTATGAGATTATTTTAAAAAAGAATCAATTAACTATTCTTGGGAATTTTTAACTTCAAAAGATTGGCTAGCTCTTGATCCTAGAAAAATAGCTGTAACAGTTTTTAAAGGTGATGAAAGTGCTCCTAGAGATGAAGAAGCTGCTAAAATATGGGAAGAAGTATGAATGCCAAAATCTAGAATTTCTTATTTATGAAAAGAAGATAATTGGTGGGCAGCTTGAGATACTGGACCTTGTGGACCAGATAGTGAAATTTTTTATTGGGTTTGAGAATCTGAATTTCCACCTGAAGGAAGCAATGTAGAAACAGATGAAGATAATTGGATGGAAATTTGGAATAATGTTTTTATGGAATATAAAAGATTAGAAGATTGAAGCTTAGAAAAACTTCCAGCTCAAAATGTAGATACTTGAATGGGACTTGAAAGAATTACAGCTACTTTAAATTGAGTAAAATCAGTTTATGATACAGATATGTTTGATTATATTATAAATGAAATTACAAAAAGTATTTGAGTAGAATATAATGATGAAACAAAAAGAAGTATTAGAATAATTGCAGACCATGCTAGAACTGCTACTATTATGATTTCTGATTGAGTAGTTCCATCAAATGTAGATCAAGGTTATGTACTTAGAAGACTTATAAGGATTGCTATAAGACAAGCTCATAAACTTGGATATAAATGATTGTTTTTAAGTAAAGTATCTTCTGTTATAATAGATAAACTATGAAAAGCTTATCCTCATATGATTGATAAAAAAGATGAAATTTTAAAAGAAATAGAAGCAGAGGAAAAACAATTTGGAGAAACTTTAGAAAAAGGTCTGAAAGAATTTGATAAATTGATTAAAGGTTTTGATATAGCTTTTGAGAGAACTGGTAAAAAAATTGATACTATAGCTTGAACTAAAGCCTTCAAACTTTATGATACTTATGGTTTTCCTATTGAGATGACTGAGGATTTAGCTAAAGAAAAATGATTAAAAGTAGATGTAGAATGATTTAAAAAAGCTTTCAAAGAACATCAAGAAAAATCAAGAACTGCTTCAGCAGGAAAATTTAAAGGTTGATTAGCAGATTCTTCACAAGAAACTACAGCACTTCATTCAGCAACTCACTTAATGCTTGAATGATTAAATCAAGTTTTAGGTGGTTGAATTTCTCAAAAAGGTAGTAATATCACTCCAGAAAGATTAAGATTTGATTTTAATTTTGATAGAAAAGTTACAAGAGAAGAACTTGATAAAGTAGAAGAATTTGTAAATAATGCAATTTCAAATGGATTTGCAACAACTATGGAAGAAATGCCAAAAGATAAGGCAATGGAAGAATGAGTAAGATGAGCTTTTTGGGAAAAATACCCTGATGTAGTAAAAGTTTATACTATGAAAGGTAATGACTGAACTATTTATTCAAGAGAACTTTGTGGATGACCTCATGTAGAAGATTCTAGCAAAATGGGAAAATTTAAAATTAAAAAAGAAGAGGCTAGTAGTAGAGGAGTAAGAAGAATAAAAGCAGTGTTAATTAAGGATTAGTTTATTTTATATATAAAATATGAAAGCAATAATATTAGCTGCAGGGAGAGGGACAAGATTGGTTCCTTTTACTGATACTGTTCCAAAGCCAATGATAAAAATATCTTGAAAGCCTATTTTAGAATATAGTTTAGAAAATATTTATTCTCATGTTGATGAAATAATTATTGTAGTTAAGTATTTAAAAGATGAGATAATAAATTATTTTCAAGATAGTTTTTTAGGAACAAAGATAACTTATCATATTCAAAATGATAAAAAATGAACAGCTGCAGCAATAAGAGGAATAGAAAGAAAAGATGACATCATACTTATAAATTGAGATAGTATTTTTGAGAAAAAAGATATAGACAAGATTTTAAATTTAGATTGATATTGAGCATTAGTTTTAGAAACTAGTACTCCAGAAAAATATTGAATTTTTAAACAAGATGAAAAATGATTTGCTACAGAAATTGTAGAAAAACCAACTAATTTTATTTGAAATCTTGCAAATCTATGAGTTTATAAATTTTCTAGTGAGATTTTTGATTTAGTTAATAATATATGATTATCTAGTAGATGAGAATATGAAATAACTGATGCTATAAATTTATTTTTAAAAAAGAATAAATTTCAACTTATAAATTTACAGTGAGAATTTATAGATGTATGATATCCTTGGGATATTTTATGAGCAAATAAATATTTTTTAGAAAAATTAACAAAATCAGAGATAAATTGAGAGGTAGAACAATGAGTTACTATTAAGGGAAATATTGTTTTATGAAAATGAAGTATTTTAAAAACAGGAACTTATATTGAATGAAATGTAATTTTTTGAGAAAATTGTGTTATATGACCAAATTGTTATATAAGGTGAAATACAGTGTTTTGAAATAATTGTCATGTATGAAATGCAGTTGAAATAAAAAATTCAAATATCTGAGATAATACAAATATATGACATTTAACATATTTATGAGATAGTATAATATGAAATAATTGTAATTTTTGAGCTTGATTTAAAGTTGCAAATTTAAGACATGATGGGAAAAATATGAGGGCTATGGTTAAGTGAAAATTAATTGATACTTGACTTAGAAAATTGTGAATAATTCTTTGAGATAATTCAAAATTATGAATAAATACTTTGTGTTATCCTGCTAGAACTTTGATGACAAATTCTACTACTTTACCTTGAGAAATAATAAAATAGATTTATGATAATTCAGAATAAGACAAATATAACAATGATAGGTTGATGAACTTGAACTTATAATGTTTTGAGTTGATTGAAAAAAAATAGAGAGTTAAATTTAGCTGCTATTGTATCTATGAGTGATAGTTGATGAAGTACCTGATTACTTAGAGATGAATTTTGAACTTTACCTCCATGAGATATAAGAAGAGCTGTTTTAGCTTTAAGTGAAGAAAGTTTACTTTTAAGAAAATTATTTGAATATAGATTTGATAAAGAAAGTTCTGTATCAGGTCATACTGTTTGAAATCTTTTACTTACAGCAATGAATGATATTACTTGAGATTTTCAAAAATGATTAGATGAGGTTTCAAGACTTTTTAGAGTAAGATGAAAAGTTGTTCCAGTTACTTTGGAAACTTCAGATTTGGTTGTAGAATTGGAAGATTGAACAATTGTAAAAGGGGAAACAAATATTGATTGTCCAGTTCATAATCCAAATTTATGTATAAAAATAGCTTATTTAGAACCAGAAGTTAAGATAAATCCTAGATGAAAAGAAACATTGGAATCAAGTGACATTATTATTATTTGACCTGGTGATTTATATACATCAATAATACCAAATCTACTTGTTAAATGAGTTGCAAAATCAATAAAAAGAGCCAAAAAACATAATAATGCAAAAATTGTTTATTTTTGTAATATTATGACAAAATCATGAGAAACAACAAATTTTGAAGTTGTTGATTTTGTAAATGAGATTGAAAAATATTTATGAACTTGAATTCTTGATTATGTAGTTGTAAATAACTGACATATTAGTGATTATATGGTTGCTAAGTATAAAAAAGAAGAAAATAAAAAACCAGTAAAAATAAAAGATAAAGATTTAGATAATTTTAAAGATAAAAAATATAATATTATTCAAAGAGATCTTATTAATGAAAAAGATTTTGTAAGACATTCTCCAGTAAAAATGGCATGAGTTATAAATGATATAATAGATTGATGGATAAAATAGTAAAGAGGAAGGGATTTTTCCCTTCCTCTTTTATAATGGATGTTTCTATGAAGAATATAGCATTCTCCATGAATCTTTTCCAACTCTAAAATGAATCTTTGGTTCTTTTTTATTGATAGCATATCCATCAAGTATATTCCATTGATCCCAAAAATCTTTTTGGTTAATTTCATCAAGATTTTTATTTTTTGCTACTTTTTCAATATTTGAAAGCCATCTTCTTAATTGTTCATACCATTTTGTATCAAGTTTTTTTGCTTTTTTCTTGAAAAAATAAGCTATTTCACCATCTTTGCTTATAGCAAAAGCATAAACCACTCTTTTTGTTTCAAGTAGAATCTCAGCCATAATTACACTCCTTTTTTTGATGTTTTATAAGTATAGCTATATTTTATTATAGTCAATTATAAATCTTCAAGTAAATCTTCTATCTCTTTTAGTTCTTTTTTTTCTTTATCAAATTCTCATGATTTTTGAGCTTTTTCTAATTTAGCTTGAGCTATTTTTCTTTTTTCTTCTAGGTCTTTTATATATTTTTTTACTTGAGCTTTTGTCATTTTTACTTTTCTTCAAGGTGGAGCAAATTCAGACATTATATTTTATTATGAAATATTATATTGTTTTTCTTTCTTTTAGTGCATTTATAAGGGTTATATTATCTGCATATTCAATAAATCATGATGATAATCATCTAGATAATTTTGTTATAATTGTTTTGTGTTTTAATTTTCTTTTTTCTATTTGTTCTATTATATAGCTACTTGTTGCTTCTCATTCTATATTTGGATTTGTTGCAAGTATTAATTCTATTTTTTCTTCTGATTTTTGTATTTTTTCAAATAACTTTTCAAAATTTAAATCTCATATAAATATTCAATTTATAGGAGAGATTGCTCATCATAATATATGATATACTCATTTAAATACTTGAGTTTCTTCAATTGTAATCATATCAAGATATTCTTCAACTATCATTATTTGATTTTTATTTCTATTGATATTTGAACATATATTACAAAGATTTTTATTTTTATCTGTTAAAGTATTACAATTACTACATTTTCAAATATTATTTTTTATATTTATCAAATTATTTCATAAATTATCTAAATAATTTTGATTTGAATTTAGTAAAAAAAAAGCTAATTTTGTAGCAGATTTTTCTCATATTCATGGTAGATATGAAATAGAATTTATTAATTTTTTTAAACTTTCAGGCATTTTACTAAATATATAAATAAATTTCAATTATTTTATATAATAATAAAAAAAAGTCTAGAATTAATTATAATTTAAAAAATAGCCCTCTTGTATTAGAAGAGAGCTTGGAGTTGATGTTTTATTTTAATCAGCATATGTATAAGCTACATTGTTTTTTACTACAAGGAAATCATTATTTTCTGCTTTTTCCATTCATTTAGTATCTTCTTTGTTTTGTATATTATCTAAACTTTCTAGTTCAGCAATTTTTACATCAAGTAATTCTTTTTCCATTAATAAATTTCTTTTTTCTATTTCAAGCTGTCTTATATTGTATCCTTTTGTTGCATTTACATTCAATATCCATACATAATATAAAAGCAGAGCAACAACAACAGTTAATAATATAGAATAAGTACTTTTTATATTTAATAAAAAGTTATCTTTATTTTGTTTTCTTTTAGATACAAATTCTTTATCATAATTATTTATTATTACTCTTGGATTCATATTTTATATTTTTTTAAGTTTATATTTTTTGTGCAGCTCTTGCTTTTGCACTTCTGCTTCTAGGATTTTCTTTTATCTCATTTTCACTTGGAAGAATAGGTTTTTTATTTAATAATTTTAATGTTTTTTTATGATGACAACTGCATATTAAATCATTACATATACAATCTCTAGTTTCTTTTTTAAATATTTGCTTTGTTATTCTATCTTCTAGAGAATGAAAACTTATTACAAATATTTTTCAGTCTTTTTCTAGCAGCTCTATTGCTTCTTTTAAACTTTTTTCTAGCATTTCAAGCTCTTTATTTACTTCTATTCTTAGAGCTTGAAAAATTTTTGCTTTTTCTTTTGGAGGACCAGGAATGATTTCAGCTAAATCACTTGTTGTTTCAAATTTTTTCTTTTTCCTTAGTTCTATTATTTTATGTGATATTTTATTGGCTTGAGAACTTTCTCAATATTTTAAAAATATTTCTCTAAGTTTAGAAGCTGTATATGAATTAATTATTTCACTAGCTTTTTGTCATTTTGATTTATTTAATCTCATATCAAGAGGTCCTTCTTTCATAAAACTAAATCCTCTATCAGCTTCATCTAGATGAAGGCTAGATAATCATAAATCATAATAAATTCAGGTTATTTTTTGTATTCATCTATTTTCAAGTTGTTCTTTTATGTTTCAGAAATTGTCATTTATTAAACAAATATTTATTTTATCTTTTTTTTCTTGTTGTTTTTTTTCTATAAAATTAATATTTTTTAAACTATCAGTTATTCTTTGTTTAGCAAGTCATAGATTTTTTATATCAGCATCAAATCAGATAATTATATCTCAAGTATTTAATTTTTTTGCTACTTCTATAAAATGTCCAGCCATTCAAAGAGTACAGTCAACAACAATATTTTGTCTACCTTTAAATATTTCTATACTGTCTACTAATTCATTTAATAAGACAGATATATGTTTTTTTCAAATATTTTCAGATAAATTGTCCATTATTGTTAAAAAAATGTTAATTATTGTTAGAAAATGTTTATTTTTAAACATTTCTTATATATATATTTAAGGATTTTTGACTTATTGTCAAAATCTCTTTAACTAAAAGACTAGACAATTTTTAAAAAATAAGTTTTGCTTTATAAAGGGAATAGTTCTTGTTTTTTAACATTTTTTTTACAAGCTCTATTTTAAAGAAAAGTATATAAAATGAGTATATTAAAATATAGAATTTTTATTTGCTTTTTTTAAAATATTACTAAAATAGTAATGTTTTAATGAGAAATATTAAAAATTAAATAAATATAAAAATATGTTAAAAGTAAAAAAGTTAAATTTAGAAATTTGAGATAAAAAAATTTTGCAAGATATTTCTTTTGATGTTAATTCTTGAGAAATATTTAATATTTTAGGGCATAATTGAAGTTGAAAAACAAGTCTTTTAAAGTCAATAATTGGTTTAAATAAAGTTAGTTGAGAAATTTTATTTAAAACAGAAGAATTATTAAAATTGGATATATCTTCTAGAGCAAATTTATGAATTTCATATATAATGCAAGAAATTCCTGAATATACTGGAATAGCTGTTGAAACTTATATAAAATGAATTTTAAAAGATAAATTTACTTTAGAAAAAGTAAGTAAATTGTTTGAAGATTTTGGACTTGATTATGAAACATATAAAACTAGATTTTTTGATAGTCATTTATCTGGTTGAGAAAGAAAAAAGGTTGAAATTATTACAAATTTTTTAATGGATAAAGATTTATATTTACTTGATGAAATTGAAGCATCTCTTGATGCTACTTCTAGAGATGTACTTATTAAATTAATATTAGAATATAAAGAAAATTGAAAAACATTTATAATTGTTTCTCATAGTAAGGATATTTTAGAACTTGCTTCTTCTTGAATTTTACTTTGTTCTTGAAAAATTGATTTATCAGGAGAAAATAAACAATTATTAAAAAAATATTTTTGAAGTTGTGAAGGTTGTGAATGAGATAATTGTAAATCTTAATTAAAAATATAATTTAAAAAAAATAGTATGTCAGATGTAAAAACACCATTAAATGATTTAAAAAGAGTAGCAAAAGTTTTAAATTTGCCACTTTCAAAAATTTTAATGAAAAAAACAGCAAAACCAAATATTGTTTTCATAAACAATAATGTTAATCATGATAATATTTCAAAAGAAGTTGATACTTCTGAAATTACAATGGAATCAAAAATAGAAAATAATTCTATGAAATCAATTATTAGAGTTCCTGATAATTATATTATGGAAGATCCTTGGTATTTTTGTTTTAGTTTAGATAGTTCTTGAACAAAACAAGCAGTGGCTCCAGAATGGCATATAGGGAAAAATTCAAAAGTTAAAATTTTTGCTTATTGTTTTGGACTTGATAAAGATGTAACTCATTGAGATTGAAAAACTTATTATTTAGATGAATGAAGTTCTTTAGAAATCTATGAGTTTAATTTCAATAGTGATGAGTCTTATATGACTGTTTATAATACTTTTACAGCTCATGTAGGAAAAAATGCTTATTTTAAGAATCACTATGAATCTACAATGGGACACTTGTGACATTGAATTACAAAATGAAGGGTTTATTTAGAGGGAGAAAATGCAAAGGCTGATTTTATTACAAAAAATAAAGTTTTAGATGGGGATATTTCAGATCTTGATATTCAGTTTTTCTTAAAATGAAAAAATTCTTCTTGAGTAATTATGAGTAAATCTGTTACTTTTGAAGGTGGAACAAATATTTTTAAATCAAACTTAACTTGAGATTGAGATGATACTCAATGACATATTGAATGTAGTGAGGTTTCAATGTGACAATGCAAGATTACTACAATTCCAGCACTTGAAGTAAATAATCCTAGTTCTAGACTTACTCATGAAGCTGCAGTGTGAACACTTGAACAAAAATCTATAGAAAATCTTATGATTAAAGGATTTAGTGAGGAAGAAGCTATTAAATTTATGATTAATGGGATTCTGGATTAAAAATTCAAGCAAAAAGAAAAGCCCATTTATACTCTGGGCAAGAGTTTATTTTGATGATAATTTACCTGATTTAATCAGTATACCACTTAGGATGTACAGACCAACTGCTTGTAGAAATGTTATTTTGGTAAGACCAAATATTTCAGGCATTAGCCAGTTCCACAGAAGCATTGTTGGATATCCAATAATTACTCCAACAACTACAATTAGTCCTATTACCATAAGTATTCCTATCATTATTTCTATGAACTTATCCATAGTTTCTCCTTTTTCTACCTAGAATTTACCTTTTTGGTAAGGTAGTAAATATATATTATCACTTATATATATATATATATATGTCAAGTATTTTATGATAAAACTTTCAAAAAAATGATCTTATGCTTTAAAAGCTGTAATTTATATAGCTGAAAAATATCCTAAATTACAAAAAATTCAGGATATTTCTGCAGACTTAAATATTTCAGAATCTCTTCTTAGAAGAATAATTGCTGAGTTAGATAAATCATGAATTTTAATAACAACAAAGGGTAGAGAGTGATGAGTTAATTTATGAATGGATTTAAAAGATATTTCAGTTTATGATATATTAAATAGTGTTTGAGAAGAACTTTGAGTAAGTGATTGTACAAAATGATTAATTTGTGAAAATAGTAAAAATTGTAGTACTACTGATTTATTTTGAAATTTACAAAAATCATTTAATGGTATTTTGAAACTTCAAACTTTAGATAAAATAATAAAAAATTAATTATTAAAATAATTGACATAGATATTAAATGATTAGTATCTTTTTCTTAAAAAAATAATAGAATAAATTGTTTTTATTTTTAATAATTTATTAAAAAAATTATGGATAAAGAATTTTCTCAGTTTATGAAAATCAAACAAATAGAACAAAAGAAAAAAAGCTCTAGTTATAAAATTCTTTGATATGAAACAATAATTTTATGAACTAAAGTATATACATTTGAAATATTGGAGGATAGAAAATGGTGAACTAAAATGTTGGATTTAAGAGAAGTTAGAAATAATATTTAAAATAAAAAAGTTAGAATTTGTATAAATTCTAACTTTTTTATTTTATTTAACAACCAAATTAACAATTTTTCATGGAACATAAATTTCTTTTACAAGATTTTTTCCTTCTAGCCATTTAGCTACATCTTTATTATTTTTAGCTTTTTCTAATACTGACTTTTTATCTTCATCTTTTGAAATTTCAATAGTTCATCTTACTTTTCAAAGTACTTGAACAGCTATTTTAAGAGTATCATCAACTATTAGTTTTTCATTATATTCTGGCCAATTAGCAAAGAAAATACTTTCTTTATTTCATAATCTTTTCCATAATTCTTCAGCTAAGTGAGGAGCAAAAGGACTGAGAATTATAGCTAATTTTTCTTTGAACTCTTTAGTTAAATTTTCATCTTTTGGAAGTCAATTATTTACCAAAATCATTAAACTAGCAATTGCTGTATTGAATTTATAATTTTCAATGTCTTCTCCAACTTTTTTTATTGTTTTATGAAGTAATTTTATAGTTTCTTCATCATTTTTTGCTATTTTTGCCTCTGAAGTATAAAGTCTTTCAGTTTTTTCTAAAAATCTTCTTACTCAAATAATATTTTTTGTATCCCAGGGAGCTGAATCTTTAAATTCTGCCATATACATTTCATAAAGTCTTAAGCTATCAGCTCAATATTCTTTAACTATATCATCAGGATTTATTACATTTCCTAGAGATTTACTCATTTTTCAGATTTTTTGAGTAAGTTTTTCTCCAGTTTCTTTATGAAAATACTCTCAATTTTTTTCTTCAACTAAATCTTGGTGAATTGATTGTCACTTATCTGTAACATAGATATAAGATTGAATTAAACCTTGATTTCTAAGTCTATAAAAAGGTTCATCATGGCTAACTACTCAAATATCAAATAGGAATTTATGCCAAAATCTTGCATAAAGTAAATGTAATACAGCATGTTCAGCTCAACCTACATAAGAATCAATCTGTCCCCAGTATTTTTCTATTTCAGGATCAACTAAAGCATTATCATTATGGGGATCCATATATCTAAGATAATACCAACAACTTCCTCACCATTGAGGCATAGTGTTTGTTTCTCTTTTTCAAACTAAATTATCAGCTAATTTTACATTTACAAAATTATCAACTTTAGCAAGAGGAGATTGTCCATCTCAAGCTGGAGCAAAATTTTTTACTTCAGGTAATTCTAGAGGCAAGTTATAATCACAAACTATTTTTCCATAAATTCAATCATAAATTTTAGAAAATACTTTTCAGTTTATAATTAATTCTCTAATTTTTCAAGTATGATGACAAACTGCTCAAGCAGTATTTTCTCAAGATTTAGGTTCTCTTTTTAGGATATAGGCTAAGTTTTTATCTGTAGCTTCAGAAATATTATTTATATGAGGAAGTTTTTTAATATTAGGAATTTCTAAATGAATCAAAGGAATAGGTTCACCCCAATATCTTTGTCTAGAAAATAACCAATCTCTAAGTTTATAGTTTACTTTTTTCTCACCAAATCAATTTTTTGTAGCAAATTCTATTAATTTAGTTTGAGCTTCTTTTGAAGTTAGTCAATCAAAATCTCAAGAATTTACTAGAATTCAGTATTCAGTAAAAGCTTTTTCTCAATTGTGAAATTTATCCCAGAATTTTAAATGAACATCCCAGTTAATTAATCTTGTTACTTCTTCTTTTTTTACCCATTTTATATTATGTTTTCATTCATCTATTTCAGATTTTATTTGTTTACTTGATTTTAATTTGATATAAAAAGCTCTTCATGTACATTTTTGATTTTTATTTTTATTAGCTCTATATCATATACCACAAAAAAATGACATATTTATAGGTCAAATTATCTCAAAGTCTGTATATCAAGTTTCTTCTACTAACTCTTTTTTTACTGCTTCTATTTCAGTTTCTCATTCTTCAATTCCTCATCAAATAAAATGTATATGTTCTCAATTAGAGTGTTTTTCTATTTGTAAACAAATTTCTCATTTTTCATTTTCTAAAATTATATCTATTGTTTTTCTATTTAATGTTTCTATTCAATCTCTAGGTGCATCTTTTCATTCATACACAATATATGGTGCTATACTTTGAATAATTGGTAAATTATACTTTTTAGCAAATGCAAAATCTCTAGTATCATGAGCAGGTACAGCCATTACTGCTCATGTACCATAATTTCATAATACATAGTCAGCTATCCAAAGAGGAACTTTTTTTCCATTAAAAGGATTAATTACATAAGAACCTGTCCAAACTCAAGTTTTTTCTTTATTCTCAGCTGTTCTATCTAAATCAGATTTTTTCTTTGCTTCTTCAATATATTTCTCACAAACTTCTTTTTGTTCAGGAGTTATAAACTTTTCTACATCTTTATGATCTGGAGCTAAAACAGCATAAGTCATACCAAAAACTGTGTCTATTCTTGTAGTATAGACTCTTATGGAGTCCTCACTTCAATCCTCTCCTGAAGGAGAGGAAGTAGATCATTTTTGTTCTTGTTCTTTCTCCTTTAGGAGAGAGTTAGAGAGAGGAGCTTTTTTCATCTCAAATTCACACCCTTCAGATTTTCAAATCCAGTTTCTTTGCATTTCTTTGATACTTTCTGGCCAATCAAGTTTATCTACATCTTTTAGTAATCTATCTGCATATTTAGTAATAGCAAGCACCCATTGTCTAATTTTTTTCTTTTCTACTTTTGTTCAACATCTATCACAAGTAAAATCATTTAGTACTTCTTCATTTGCTAAACCTGTTTTACAGCTTGGACAATAATTTATTGGTAAATCTTGTTCATAAGCAAGACCATGTTCAAACATTTTCAAAAAAATCCACTGAGTCCATTTATAGTATTTAGGATCAGTAGTATCAATCTCCCTATCCCAATCATAGCTTATTCAAAGAGATTTTATTTGTTTTCTAAAAGTGTTTATATTTTTATCTGTTGTAGTTCTTGGATGAGTTCATGTTTTTATAGCATAGTTTTCAGCAGGCAATCAAAAAGCATCCCATCCCATTGGATGAAGTACATTGTATCATTTTGCTTTTTTATATCTAGCTATAATATCATTAGCAGTATATCATTCTGGATGACCTACATGCAATCCTGCTCAACTAGGGTAGGGAAACATATCAAGAGTATAATATTTTGGTTTGGAAAAATCATTTTCTGTTTTAAAAGTTTTATTTTCTTCCCAATAATTTTGCCATTTTTTTTCTATTTCTTTGTGGTTGTACATTTTTTATCAATTAAATTTTATAATTTGCTAAATTATAATAAAAAACTAGTAAAATTCTAGTTTTTCTTAAATAAAAAAACTACTTTTAAAAGTAGTTTTTTTATTATTTTTCTTCAGTATTAGTATCAATTCTAATTGCTGGTCCCATAGCATTACAAATATTAACAGAATTTATATATTTTCCTTTTGCTCAGCTAGGTTTTACTTCATTAATTGCATTTAAGAAGTATTCTAAGTTTTGAACTAATTTATCTTTACCAAAAGATAATTTACCAAAAATAGAGTGAACATTACCATGTTTATCAGTTCTAATTTCAATTTTACCAGCAGCAATTTCTTTAATTGCAGTTTCTAAATCTGGAGTAACTGTACCAGCTTTAGGATTTGGCATTAAACCTTTTGGTCCTAATACTCTAGCAATTTTACCTAAATGTCTCATCATTGAAGGAGTAGCAACTACTACATCAAAATCTAGAGCAACATTACCTTGAGCAATATCATCAATTAATTCCTCACCACCAGCAATAGTTGCACCAGCAGCTTTAGCTGCTTTAGTATCACCATCAGTAATAGCACAAATTTTAGGAGTTTTACCTGTACCATTTGGTAGAGATAAAGTAGTTCTAATCATTTGATCTTGATATTTAGGATCAAGGTTAAGATTAAAATGAATTTCAACTGTAGGGTCAAATTTAACAGTATTAGTTTTTTCTAATAATTCAACAGCTTCAGCTGGAGTATAAGCTATTTCTTGATTAACAAGTTCTAAAGCTTTATTATATTTTTTACCATGTTTAGCCATAATATAATTTTTTTAAATAATAAAGGTATTAACGATATATTTTATATATCTTCCTTTTCAGGTGGGGGAATTATATGAATAAAACTAAAAAAGTCAAAAGATTATTGTTCAGATAATTTGTAATAAAAAAATAAGAATTAGTTTTTACTAATTCTTATTTTGTAAAGTTAACAACATTTGTGAAAATTGTAGGATTTGTAATAGCTAAGTTTGATAAAACTTTTCTATTAAGTTTTACTTGTTTTGAATACATAGCCCCGATTAATTTTGAATATGTAGTTCAGTTTAGTCTAGCAGAAACATTAATTCTTGCAGTCCATAATCTTCTAAAATCTCTTTTTTTTCTTTTTCTACCAATATATGCATTTAAACCAGCTTTCATCCAAGCATTTTTTGCTCTTGAGAAAACTCTAGAGTTTAATAATCTATATCATTTAGTAGCTTTTAAGATTTTTTTATGTCTTTTTCTAGTCATTAGACCTCTTTTTACTCTAACCATGATTTCTATTATAAGTTATAAATATTTTTTATTTACCAAAAGGTAATTGTCTTTTTGCTTTTTTTACTTCAGTTTTATCTAAAGTTTCACCATATTGGTTTTTCTTTTTTGCACTTTTTTGTTTATCTGAAAGTAAATGTCTTTTACAAGCTTTTTGTACTTGTACTTTTCATGTTCAAGTTATTTTTACTCTTTTTTTAACTCAACTTCTAGTTTTTAAAGTCATAATTAATTATTAATTATTAAATTATTTTATAGGTTTTAACATAGCTATAAAAGTATTTCAATTCTTTTTGATAGTTCAATCAATTTTATAAATCTCTTCTAGCATTTTAACAAAAGATTCCATTTTTTCTTGAGCTATAGCTGCATAATGATTTTCTCTTCATCTTAACATTAATGTTACTTTTAATGGATGACCTAATTCAGCAAATTTCTTTGCTTGTTTATATTTTGTTTCTAAATCATGTTCACCAATTTTAAAAGTAATTCTTATTGTTTTTAAATCAGGAGTTTTTCATTTTTGCTTATTTTTTTGTTCTTGTTTTTTTTGTCTATACAAGAATTTTCAATAATCAAGAAGCTTAAGTATTGTTAAGTCTCAATTTTTTCAGATTTCCATTAGATCTAATCATTGTTCTGAAGCTTTTATTTTTGCTTCTTTTAAACTCATTTCTCATAAGTTTTCTCAAGAATCAGTAATAACTTGAACTTTATTAGCTCTAATTTCATCATTTAATGGTCTTTTCTTTTCTTTACTCACTTAAAAAGTTAGTTAGGTTTTAAGATTTTACTTCTAAAGCTTTTAACATTTTTGCAAATTTAGCTTTTTTTCTAGAAGCATTGTTCTTATGTATTATATTCTTTTTTACCAATTTATCAATAATAGATTGTAAACCAGCTTTAGTTGTTTTACCTTCTTTATCTTTTTGGTTAACAAAAATAGTTCTTGCAGTCTTTGAATCACTAGCTTTGATTGCTTTTTCAAAAGCTTTTCTAGCTTCAGTATATAATCCTTTATAGTGATCATTTCTTGCTTTTCTTTTTTTGTTTTGTCTTAGTTGTTTTTTTGCAGACTTAATTATAGGCATCTTTTACAAAAATTATTAAAGTTAAATTAAATTTTTTCGGGGCTTAAAATTACCAAAAAATGGTGGTAAGCAGGCAGATTATATGAAAAAACTATGATTAGTCAAAAGATTTTTGTAGATTTTTATCTATGTTTTGCTCATAGTTTTTCAACTTTTTTAATTATTTCTGAAATTAAATCATTTTTTTCTTTATCATTTACTTCACTATCCATTTTTTGTAAGTAGACTTTAAATGATAAACTTCTATTATCTCATAATTTTTCTTTGTTTTCATATATATCAAATAATTCAACCTTTTGAATTAATTTTGGATTTGTTTTTTGTATAGCATTTTTTATATTTGCTCATTTTATATCTTTTGATATTTCAAAGCTTATATCAAAATTACTTGCTTGGAAATTTGAAATTTCTTTTGCTTTAGTTATTCAAAAAGCCATATCTTTTATCTTATCTAAATTTATTTCAAAAAATCATATTTTTGATTTAACTCAGAAATTATTTGCTATTTTTGGATGTATTTCTCAAATAACTCATACTTTTTGTCATCTTATTACAAGATTTGCAGTTCTTCATCAATGAGCATATCAAGGTTTCTCAGTTATTTTTTCAAAAGAGAATTTAGTTATTCAAATTTTGTTTAAATAATTTTTGATTATATTTTGTATATCATAGTAAACAATATTTTTTTCTGATATCATTAATCAAGAAAGATTATATTTTTCATTTATATTATTTCCATCTTTTTCAAAGACTTTTTCTACTTCAAATATTTTTAAGTTTTTAAAATCTCTTACATTTTTTTCTAGAGTTAGTAATAAGTTTTGTATTAAACTATTTTTCATATGAGTAGCATCTTCACTAAGTGAATTTTTTAGTTTAACAAGATTTGTATTATCACTATTTGATTTTTTCATTAATTCTTTATTTACAAAAGAATATGTATACATATCAAAAAATCAATTATCAATAAAGAAATTTCTAGACAATGTTTTTATCTTGTATATATTTTCTTGTTTTATTGCTCATAATTGTATCTCTGGGATTTTTGCTTCTATTTTATCATATCAATCTATTCTAGCTACTTCTTCAGCAATATCTGCTTTAAAATTTAATTCTTTTCTCCAAGCTGGTATGATTAATTTATTGTCTTCAAGTTTTATTCATAAATTGTTTAGTATTTTTTTTACTTGAGTATCACTATAATTTTTTCCAATAAGTCTATTTATAAAAGCAATATCATAATCAATTTCTGAATTATTTTGTTTATTTGGATAAATATCTTTAAAACTTTCAATTTTTAAGTTTTTAAAAACTTTTTCTAGTTCTGAAACTATTAAACTTAATCACCATTGACTAGAAGCTGGTAGGATATCTTTTTCAAATATATTTAAACTATCAGTTCTAATTCATAATCTTTTTCAAGTCATTCTTAAAATAGCTTGATCAAAATTGGCTGATTCAATAATAATATTTTTTGTTTTATCTGATACAGAACTAGATTTAGCTCAAATAATACCTCATAAAGCTAAGATTTTTTCTTCATCAGCTATTACTATATCATTTTCATTTAGTTTATATTCTTTATCATCAAGAGCTATAAAAATTTCATTAGTTTTTGCAAATCTTACAGTTATTTTTCATTTTATCTTATCTGCATCAAATATATGAGTAGGTTGACCATACATATATAGACTATAATTTGAAAGATCAACTAATAATCATTTTGAATTAACTCAAGAAGCAAATAATACTTCTTTTATATAATTACTTGATTCTATATTTTCAACTCAAGAAATTTTTAATCCCATATATCTTTTTACAACTTCTGAAATTTCATTTTGAATATTTAATTCTTTCAATCATGAAAAGTCTTTATCTTCATATTTAAAATCAAATTTTTGATTATTTATAGCATATAATTCTCTTATAATACCTATGTGTGAAAATAAATCAGGTCTATGATTTATAGCTTTATTGTCTATTTCTAAAATTATTTCATTTTTCTCTAGAGTTTTTGCTAAATTTTCTCCAGTTTTTGTTTTGATTTTAGATAAATCTAAAATTTCAGTTGGACTTTCAGCAGGAAATTGATCTTCTAATCATATTTCTTCTGAAGCACAAATCATTCAATTACTTTCAATTCATCTTATTTTTGTTTTTTTCATTGTAATTGTTTCTTCTCCATGCCAAGATACAGTTGCTCAAATTTTAGCAACTGCAACTTTTTGTCATAATTTTAAATTTGTTCATCAACAAACTATTTGAGTTTTTTCTTCTCATATATTAACTTGACATATTTTTAATTTATCAGCATTAGGATGAGAATTTATTTCTTCTATTTCTCAAATAACTATGTTATCAAAAGTTTTTCATTCATAAATTATTTCTTCTACTTCAGCAGTATGCATTATCAAATCTTGGGCTACTTCTTCAGCTGATTTTATGTTTGGAATATATCTTTTTAAAGTATTATATGAAATTTTCATTTTGTTATTATTATTTTTTAAGTAATTGTATAAAAATATATAAAAAAATGTTTAAAAGGCAAGTTTTATATGGTTTATAAAAAAACTATTGACTTTAATAAGAATATATTTATATTTTTATATCTAAATATTTAAAATTATATTTTTATATAAATAAAATGAAAGAAGATTGAAATAATTGGATTGAATTATTAAAAGGATATACAAAAGAATCACATAAAGTTTTAGATGAATCTAAAATTTATTTGGATAGTGTAACTGCTAGTATATGAGATTTAGATAAGCAAGTAAAAGATATATTTGAAAAGTGTTGATTAAATTTATCATCAGATACAAAAAAAGTTTTAGATTGAGTAAAAAATGAAGTATTGGAATTATTAATGAATTTATATGTTTTAAATGATGATATAAGAGAAAATACTGATAAAACTATGGAATGTGTAGAACAATGAGAAAATACAATAAAATTATTTCATGAAAAGTTAAATAGAGATAAATTAACTTGATTGTATAATTGAGATTTTTTTGATAAAAAATTAGAATTATATTTTTTGGAAGATAAAGAATTTAATTTAATTTTTATAGATTTAGATAATTTGAAGTTTATAAATGATAATTATTGACATAATATTTGAGATGATATTATAAAAGAATTTGCAAAGAACTTAAATCTTATATTTTGAGAATCAAAAAATGAACTATTTAGAATTCATTGAGATGAATTTACAATTATTAGTTTTGATTCTATAGATGAAATTAATAGAAAGATAGGTAAGTTAATTACTTGGTTATCAAATAGAAAATTTTTGTTTATACATAATTGAAAAAATTTAAACCATAAAATATGATTTTCATATTGAGTATCTGAAAAAAAAGAAAGTAGTAATTCAGAAGAATTATATAGACTTGCTGATTCAAGAATGTATGAGAATAAAAAAGATAGAAAAATAAAAAGATGATAAATTTTAAATTTATCATCTTTTTATTTTTTTTTAATTTTCTAAACTATTTTTAATAACCTCTTCAATTTCTCAAGCAATTTCTGGATTTTCTTGTAAAAATGCTTTTGCTTTTTCTCTTCATTGTCAAAGTCTTGTATCTCAGTAAGAATAAAATGCTCAAGATTTTTTAATTATTCAGCTTGTAGCTCATAAATCAAGTATTTCTCAAACTTTTGATATTCATTGATTATACATTATATCAAATTCTGTTTCTTTAAATGGAGGAGCTATTTTATTTTTTATAACTTTTACTTTTGTAAGATTTCATGTAGCTTCTTTATCTATTCAAGTTCAAGATTCAATTTTTGCTTTTCTTCTTATATCAAGCCTTTGACTTGCATAAAACTTTAAAGCATTACCTCAAGTAGTTGTTTCTGGACTACCAAACATAACTCAAATTTTCATTCTTATTTGATTTATGAATATAACAGTTGTCCCACTTCTTGAAATTGCTCAAGTTATTTTTCTTAATGCTTGACTCATTAATCTTGCTTGTAATCACATATGAGAATCTCACATATCTCATTCTATTTCTGCTTTTGGAGTAAGTGCTGCTACAGAGTCAACAATTATTAAATCTACAGCTCCTGATCTTACTAATGCATCAACTATTTCTAAAGCTTGTTCTCCATAATCTGGTTGAGATATTATAAGATTATCAATGTCAACTCAAATCTTTTTTGCATAATTTGGATCAAGGGCATGTTCTGCATCTATAAAAGCAGCAGTTCATCATGCTTTTTGTATTTCTGCTATTGCATGTAGTGTTAAAGTAGTTTTACCAGATGATTCTGGTCAATATATTTCAATTATTCTACCTTTTGCATATCAACCTCATAAAGCAATATCTAATCAAAGAGATCAAGAACTAAATGTTTCTACATTCATTCATCAATCTTTATCTCATAATCTCATTATAGAACCTTTACCAAATTGTTTTTCAATCATTGCTAATGCATCACTTAATGCTTCTTTTTTATCCATATGTATGTATTTATTTATTAAAATATATATTGAGTATATAAAAAGTGTATATCATGTCAAATAATTTATTGTAGACATTTGATAAAATTATTTGATTTTATAATTTGATTTTAGTCCTTCTTCTGTTCATATAACTATATTTGTTCATTTACATATTGTACAAATAAATTTATATCATTTTGGGTCAGGTCTATCTACTTCAACTAATTTTTTACAATCTTTACAATAAAAAGATATTTCTCATCTATCTTTTTTGAAGTCTTCTCTTTTATCTCAAAATTCTTCTATATTTACTAAATCTCAAAATCAAGACATATTTAAAATATTATTAAAATAAACTTATTATTTCTTCTTTTTGTTCTTTTAATTTAATTTCTCAAATTTTTACTAATTCTATAAAACAGTTTAAGGTTGCTTCTACATCAGTCATTGCATCATGAGCTCAAACAAAATATTTATCAAAAAGTTTTTTATGTAATTCTCAAAGTTTTGGTCTTTTATATCAACTCGAACTTGCTAATTTTTTAGGTAATTTACAGAAATTAATTGTTTCATTCATTGTACATATTACTTGTTTAGGGTGGTATTCATATTCTCTATTTAACCTTTTTAGTTCTAGTTTAATCATATCTTCATCATATTCAATATTATGTCATATAATAATATCTGCTCAATTTATATATGATAAAAAATCATCAATTACATCCTCTATATAAGGAGCATCTTTTACATCAATATCATAGATATGATGAATTTCACTAGATCAAAATGGAATTGGCATTTTTGGATTTACTAGTATATCAACTCTTTTTTCCTCAGTAAAATTTCATTGCTTATCTATCTCTCATAAAATTCATGCAAATTGTATAATATGTGGTTGCTTATCTAAATCTGTTTCTTTTTTATTTATAAATCAAGTTGTTTCAGTATCAAATACAAAAATTTTCATTTATTTTTTTTAAAAAATATTTTTTGTATTTTATTATTTTTCTTTTAAAAGTAAAGAAAGTATATAAAAAAGAAGCAATAATTATTGCTTCTTATTTTATATCATAATAATTTCTACCTACTCTTTTTATTATATCTTTATTTTGTAAATTCATATATATAGTTGTTTTTTTGACATTTCTAACTTTTAAAACATTTTTTATTATATCTTCTGTACTCATAGGTTCTTTGTTCTTTTTAAGAACATCAATTATAACATCAATTACTGTACCAGGTTTAAATCACCATTCTTTTAATGCATATAATCATCTTCATATAAGAACAAATTCATTATTTCTTATTAATTCATTGTGAATAGTATTTACTTTAACATTATCTCAAAGATATTTAGTTATATTGTTTGAAATATCAACAAAATGCATAGGAGTTTTTTGTTTTTTCATTACATATATAGCTTTGTCTTTTAGAGTTTTTGGATTAAGTATTTTCCATTTTGTTAATCAGATTAAATTTTCTTCTCAATCAACTACATCATCAAAAATATCCATTATATTATCAATTAATACATTTGATAATGAATTATTTCATATGTTATGCTTGATTTGTTCATATAAATCAAGTTTTCTCATTACATCTTTTTTCTTTTTTAATATTTTTACTCATTCTTTATGAATTTGTTCAATTAATGATTTATTTATAGAAGGGAAGTAAAAATATGTTTTTGTTCCTAATTTTGGTTTTGATTTTAATATTTCAACATCAGCTTGTATTATTGTTTCAAGTATATTTGAATTTATAGAAGGATCTATATTTAATTCTTTTATAATATTATTTATTAATTTATCTTTTGAAATTAGATTTCAGTGTAATTTTACTATATCTCTAGCTTTATTTTGAATATCATATAGATTAGATGATTTAATAATTCTACCAATTTTTTTTATTCATGAATCTTCTATTTGTCTAACTCTTTCTCTAGTTATTGATGGAGAAAATGATGTACCAATAAATTGTAGAGTTTTTCTATCTCAATTAAGTCAAACTCTTTCTGATATTACAGTCTTTTCTTTATCAGAAAGACTATTGATAATATCTTTGAAGCTTGTTTCTATTATTTTTTTATCTAAAGTTGCAGTTCCCATTTTTTGTTTTTTTTAGAATAAAATTACTAATATTTAATATAATTATTGTAGTAAGAATGTCAAATTAAATTGGCAATTTCATATTATTATTGTCAATAATATTATCTTTATCATCACTTTCATTTATTATAATTTTTGTATTTTTATTTTGTTTTACTCTAATACTAGCAATTATTCAGATAATTCATGATATGATTGTTAATATGACTCATTGTCAGTAATTTATATTTTTATAAAAAATATTTAATCATGATATAGTAAATATAGAACTTACTGATAATATTATTATTAATAAATTTATAGTTATTAATAATATATTATCATTTATTTGAAAATGAGTTACTATTTTTATTTTTTCTTTTTTCTTTGCAGAAAATAAAACAAATAAACTAATAGTTAGAATTGTAAGAATAGTGATACTGTTAAAAATAGTTATTTTATTAAATGAATTAAAATAACTTATCACATCATTATCTTTTATGATAATCCAATTTAAAAATAAACTTATATATCATAGTATTATTGATAGTAAAATTGTTTTTTTATTGAAATCAAAATTATTAGTTTTAAATTTTGTTAGATTTACTATTTTTATAAGTATTGTTTTTAATTTTCTATTTTTTACTCTAGAATTATACATTTTTATTTTATTAAAATTTTAATTATTAGATTTAATTTATAATTTTTTATTTAAAAGTAAAGCTATATTTTTTAGCTTTTTTTAAAAAATATTATATACTTATAATAATATATGTTTATTTTCATTATTTATGAAAAGTAAAAAGGAAAATACTTTTTTAAATATAATATTATTATTTATATCATTTATATTTGATTTTTTTAGGAGTATTTTATTATTGTTTTGAATTAAATCAAATAATATAGAAAATAATCTATTTTTTGATTTTTTAAATTTTATATTTAAAATATGGCCTGAAAACTTTTGGAAAAATCCAAGCTTATATAGATTTTTCTCATTTTTTTGAGATTTATTTGATTATTTAATTTTAAGATATGCAGATAAGAAAAAATAAGATAGCTTTTACTCTTATTGAAATAATGTTTTGAATATTAATTGTTAGTTGAGTATTAATTGTTGCTTTTGATGTTGTATCAAAGGTTTCAATTTGAAAAATAAAACTTATTGATAGTGCAAATATTGAAAAAGAAACATTTTTCTTTTCTCAAAGACTTTTTGAGACAATAAAAAAGTGATGAACAATTGATTATGAAGAATATTTTGATAGAAAAGTAGTTTGAAATACTATATATTCATCAGGTCATTATTCCCAAAATACAGGTTTTTGAAATTTTTGAAAATCAGGAATACTATGAACTACAACTTATTGAAATGATTTTTATTTTTGTAGAAGCAGTAATTGATGAACAAAAATGGGAACTTGAGGTTGTGTAACTACTAATAATAATGATACTTGAAGAACTGATTGATCTCCTAATAATAATGTAGATTATTCTTGAACTCCTCAAAGATATTGAGAGTATAGTTTTCAATTTATAGATTATAATTCAAATGCTGACTCTGATTTATGAGATGAAGATGGAGATAAACTTATTATTTGAGATGATGATGATGAATATTTATGAAATTGACCAATTGCTTTTACTTGATGAACTAATGTAAGGGAGTTATATTTAATTTCAGCTGATAAAAAAACTAGAACATTATTGAGGTTAAATTATATTCTTGATCCAAATAGACCAAATGGTTCAACTTGTACTAGTTTAGATTCATGAATAACATATACTTGAACTTGATGTCTATGACAAATAGAAATTTTAAAGCTTGAATGAAAAGATTGGTGAATGGATCATAATATAACAACAGTAGATTCAGATTGAACACAATATGATTGAGTTATTGATACTTGGTTGATTAATAATAATTTTGTAAGTAATTGAAGTACTATAGTTGCTTGAAGTAATTCTAATAATTATTGGTTGCCATTATTTTCAAATAATGTAAATGTGTTATCTTTTAAGATTTATCCATATCCAAATAAAGATGTAAATAGAGCATGGAAAGATTCTTCAGTAAAAACTAATATATCACCTTATGTTAGATTGGATGTTACACTTGCTCCAAGTTGGAAAATAAAAAAGAGAATAAAGTGAAAAGTTCCAGAATTTAAATATTCAACTACAATATCATTGTCTGGTATTTATAGTAGAGAATATTAATATATAACAATATAATATTTTAAAAATATGAAAAAAAGTAATAAAAAAGCAATGTCTATAATTTTGGCAATTGTTTTAACTATTATAATGAGTTTGATTGCTATTTATATGATAAATTATATTATACCTTTTTCAAGAAATGTTAAATGAATTGAAAATGTTGCAAAAGCATATTATCAATCAGAAAAGGCAGTTGAAAATTCTTTATTTTTTATAAAAAATAATTTTGGAACTGATAGTCAAAAATCTTTTAATACTTCTAATTCTGTTGATTATTCTTATAGCATAGTTGCCAAGTGAAGATTATTACCTCCTAGTTGAAAATGAAATAGTGAATATGATAAAAATTTTAATAGACTTAAAGTATGAGAACCTATACAATTAAAAATTTGAAATTGAAGATTAATTCAATCAGATTGAACTGTTTGAAATCTAAAATTTGATTTTAAAGTTCCTGACTTAGATAAAAAAAATTGAAATGATGAAACTTTAAGTTGATCAAATACTAATCCTGTTATTAATTGGCAATTAATAGCATGAAGTTGAGTATTAAATGCTAGTTGAAGTCAAGTAATGATTTGAGATTTAAATATTAGTTGAACTATTTTTGATTGAACTAATAGTAATTCTGCTTGAGTTACTTATTCTGTTTGAGTAGATTTAGATTGAAATAGTGATAATTTTAAGAATTATTATAAAACTAATTGTAAATCTTGAAATGAATGTATATTGAAGATGTCAGTTATAAGTAAATTAGAATTAAATACAAAGAATACTCCTGTACCATATTTAGAATGGAAGATAGATTTATCTTGACTTTCTGCTTGAAAAACTATTCCTTTAAGATATACACAATTAGATACTGCTTGAAAAGCATATTGATTTAAGAAAACAATAGATTTATCTATTCCTCAACAAACTGTTAATGAAGCTTTTGATTTTACAGTTTTCCAATAATATTTTTAGTCTAGTTTTACTAGACTTTATATTTTTTTAAATAAGAAAAATGAAATTTTTAATAAAACCATTTCCTGAAATAATGATTAAATCAAAACCAGTAAAAAAAAGATTTATGCAGATACTAGGAAATAATATACAGTTTAGATTAAAACAAGATTATAAAGAAATAAAAGTAAAAGTTTTTTGGGATAAACTTGAAGTTAGTTTAGATTGAGTAAATGATGAGATTATTTCAAGAAATATTATTTGAGCATTAAAATTTATTCCTTGAATAGAGTTTTTTTTGGAAGTTTTAGAATTTGATATTGTTTGAAAAACTAAAGAGGAACAATTTGATTTTATTTTTAAAAAGGCAAAAGATTTTTTTCTTGATAAAATTGAAAATAAAAGTTTTGTTTCAAGAGTAAAAAGGTCATGACAACATGATTATAATTCCATAGAACTTGAAAGATATATTTGAGGTGGTTTATTAAAATATTCAAAAAATGCATCTGTAAAGATGAAAAATCCAGATTTTACTGTAAATATTGAGATAAAAGATAGTAAATTATTTTTAGTTGTTGAGAAATATTTTTGAATTTGATGATATCCTGTTTGAACTCAAGATAAAGTTTTAAGTTTGATTTCATGAGGATTTGATTCTTGAGTATCAACTTTTTCTATGTCAAAAAGATGAGCAAAAGTAGATTATTTATTTTTTAATTTATGATGAACTGCTCATGAATTATGAGTTAAACAAGTAGCTTATTATTTATGGAAAAATTTTTCTTCTTGATATAAAGCAAGGTTTATAACTATAAATTTTGAGAAAATTGTAAAGATATTAGTTACAAAAATAGATCATAAATATAGATGAATTATTTTAAAAAGATTATTTTTAATGGCTGCAGATATATTAGCCAAAGAAAATGAATATTATGCAATTATTAAATGAGATAGTTTATGACAAGTCTCAAGCCAAACTTTAAAAAATATGTTTGTAGTAGATAAAGCATCAGATACTTTAGTTTTAAGACCTCTTATTACTTTTAACAAACAAGAAATAATAGATCTTTCCAAGAAAATATGAACTTATGAGTTTGCTTGCAATATGCCAGAGTATTGTTGAGTTATTTCTGATAAACCTGCTACTGCTGCAAAACTTGAAAAAGTTTTAAAAGAAGAGGAAAATTTTGATTTTGATTTGCTTAAAAATTCAATTGAAAATAAAAAAGTTCAAAAAATAGATGAAGTTTTATTTGATAAAATAGATTGAGAAGATATTGAAGTAAGTTATGTCCCATGATCTGAAGATATAGTTATAGATATTAGAGAAGAAGCAGATAAAAAGAAAAAACCTTTATTTTTAGATAAGGTAGAAATTTTGGAAATTCCTTTTTATGATATAAATCAGAAATTTCCAAATTTAGATCAATCAAAAAATTATTTATTTTATTGTGATAAATGAGTATTATCTAGATTACATAGTTTATATTTGAAAGAGAAATGATTTGATAATATAAAAATTTATAGATATTTAGATAAATGATGCAATTTAAAATCAAAATAATTTACTTGAAAAAAAATAAAAAATACTATAATAATTTCACTTTAGTAAAAGAAAACAATATATAAAATATGATAAACTTTTTAAAATATAAATCTATTTTTATTTATTTAATAACCATAGTTTTGGTTTTTTTATGAGTAGGAGTGGTTTTTTGAAGTAATTTAGTATTTGATGTAAAAATAGATAAAATAGATAAATTAAGTAAAAATATATTTATTGATTCTAAAAATTTAAAAAATGATTTAATAATTTATACTTCTTGAGAAGATTTAAGTTGATTTAAATTATTTAGTCCTTGTAAGATTGAATCAAAATTTGTTTGAAATAAATTAAATAAATATGTTTTTCAAGTAAAGTATTTATCTAATTGTTTTAATTCAAGTTTATATTTAGAAAATAAATATTGAAATAAATTATTAGGTTCAAAAATTAATTTAAATATTTTTACAAAAGCAAAAATTTTTGAATTATTTTCTGATTTAGATAATAAAAATTTATTTTTTATTAAAAAATATTTAAATAATAAATTAAATAATTTAGTTTCTAAAAAAGATATTTTTTCTACTTTAGAGAAGGATAGATTAAAGCAAGAGTTGAATTATAAATTATCTATATTAAATGATATTATCTATCTTAGAAGTTTAAAATATCTTACTCCTATAAAATGAGTATGAACTCCAACTAAATTATCAAAGATTCCTAATTCTCCTAGACCTTATAGATCATCATATACTGATTGAATTCATCATTGATGGGATTTTGATACAAGTTTTAGGCATGATGTAAGAGCTATTGATTCTTGAGTTATAGTAAGAATTATATCAGATTTTAAATTTTCTGATTTAAATAAAATAAAAAAATCAAAAAATTTAACTAAACAGGAAAAATTGGACAATTTAAATATACTTAGATGAAATCAAGTATGGTTAAAAACATCAAGATGAGATGTGGTTTTTTATAGTCATCTTGATTCAATTACTAGTTGATTAAAAGTATGAGATTTTGTAAATAAATGAGATATAATTTGAAAAGTAGGAATTTCTTGAGTTCCTGATAAAAATTATAAAGATTATCATATGCATATGCCAATACAAAAAAATCCATATATAATTTCAAAAGTATGAAAATATACTTTTAATGATTATGAAAATTGGGATTGGTATTTTAAGTGAAAAAGTTCTAAATATATATTAGAAAATCAAGATAAAGTATTTAAAAAATAAAAATATGCTGGATAAAAATACATATAAATTAATTACAAAAAATAAGAAAGCTTATTTTGATTATGAAATTTTAGATAGCTGGGAGGCTTGAATAGAATTGAAATGATATGAAGTAAAATCAGTAAGAAATTGATATATTAATCTAAAATGATCATATATAGTTGCTATTTGAGAAGAATTGTTTTTAAAATGAGCTAATATTTCAGCTTGGAAGGCATTACCAAAAAATTCTAGTATAGAAACAGATAGAATAAGAAAATTATTTTTAAAAAAGAAAACTATTATTTATTTATTATGAAAAATCAAAGAGAAATGATTTTCTATAATTCCTTTAGAGGTTTATTTTAAGTGAAATTTGATAAAAATAAAAGTAGCTTTAGCTAAAGGGAAGAAAGCTTATCAAAAAAAACAAGTGTTAAAAGAAAGAGCTATGGATAAGCAAGCAAAGATAATGATGAAAAAATATATATAAAAAACTGCAATTTTTATTGCAGTTTTTTTATATATATGTTAAACTATATATAAGTTAATTGAGACAAACTTTTGTTTGTATATTATTTATTAATAAAATATTTGTTATGTTATTAGTTTCAACATCAAGTTTAACATGATATTGATTACATAGAATTTTTTGATTTGTAAAAGAGGCATGATATGATGGTATAGATTTAGTTTTAACTAAAAATAATTTTGATACTTGGAATGCTGATTATTTAAAATCATTAATTGATAATTTTGATGTACCAATTTTGTCAATTACTGCACCAAATAAGTGATTAAATGAAAAAAAAGTAGATATGATTGTAGATATTGCTAAAAAAGTTTGAGCTCAAAATATAACTTTTTTCCCACCATATCTTACAGATAAAAATACTACATGGTATACAAGGTATTTGTCAAAAGTAAAAAGAGATACACATTTATCTATTTCTATTGCAAATGTAGAACCAAAGTTTATATTTTTTGTTATTCCAGAATATAAAAATGCAAGTTTACTTGAAATTAAAAGAATTACAGGTGATACAGCACTTGATTTATCTTCTATAGATAGTTCTTCTTGAATGGATATATTAAAAGCACAAAAGAATTTATGAAGTAGTTTAAAAAATATTTACTTTTCTGATAAGCATTGACCTAAAAAGGGTATATTACCATGACTTGCTTGATGAGGAACTTCTTATTTACCTTTGGAAAGTTTTTTAATGAAATTAAGAGCTTCAGGTTATTCTGCATTTATTACCTTAAAAGTAACTCCAAGAGAAATGTGAGCTTGAACAGATGAAAAAGTTTTACAAAATTTAGAATATTTTAAATGATATTATAAAAAACATTTTTTAGAGACAAAATAAAAAAATCCATAATTGGATTTTTTATTTTGTCTCTTCTTCTATTTTATGTAATTTTATAGTAGCATTTTTATATGCAAAAAACCATATTGCATTTTTAAATACTTCTAGAGTTCAACTAAGATATCATAAAAAGAATATGAAGATTATAAATATTATTGATAATAAAATTATTGTTATTGTTAAGAAAATTTTTGAAGTAATTATTGTTATTAGAGTTATTATAGCTATAGGGAAAGCTAAAAATATAATAAAGTTTATAATTACTCTAGTATTTAATATAAACATTATAAAATATAATTTTAAAGTAGTTGCAAAACTTACAACTGTTAATTTCATTGATTTTGCTAATGATTTATAAACATTTTTATTTTCTATTACTATTATATATTTAGCATATATAACAACAATATTTATCATAGAAGATAGTATAAATAATACTATAAATACATATGTTATAATATTTATATATTGTCCATCAAACATTCTTATTATGAATAAATATCCATTAAATACACTTATAAATTTGAATTCAGAAAATAGATTTGAGTATTTAAATAATGGGAAAAATTTATAAACACCTAAACTTAATGCTTCCCATGGAGTAATAGCTTTTCATTCACTTTTTTTAAATATATATCTTATAAGTCATCATTCAAAAATAGGTGATAGAAATATATAAATAATTAAGAAAATTATAAATAATATAATTATTTGTATAGCATAATGTGAATGAAAGAAGGCAAGAATTATTTCAAGAGCTTTTTCTTTTTGATGGAATATAACTACATAGGTATATATACTTTGGTATACTAATAATATTGTTAAAAATAAAATTGATAATAAACCTGGAATAAAGTACATTTTTTTTAGATTTATATCATCTTTTATTAATTCCCAAGCTTCTTGAATAATTTTATTTTTAGGACTTTGTTGCATTTTTAAAAAAGAATATTAAATAAGTATTTAAAATAATTTATTATAGATTTATTATCATAATTTATTATTTTCTTTTTTAGTACATATGATTTTATTAATGGATCAAATCTATATATTTCAGAAGGAATTTTTTTAGGTAAATTATATCATTGAATATTTTTATCAATAAGATTTGAATACAAAGGAGTAAATAGTGGTTTAAAAATAGCTTCTTGTTTTAAAATTTTATTTATTTTATTTTCAAGTAATTTTAATTTTTTTTCTCAAAGATTATAAGATTTTAATTCTTCTAATATTTGATCTAGACTTAATTTTTTAATTTTTGAAAAATTGTATCATAATTTAGCCTGACTAGAATGGAAATAAGGGAATATGTTAAAATCAAAATATCCTAAATTTATTCAAGCAATAAGTAAGTCATAATTTTTTTCTCATTCTCTTAAACTTTTTGTTAGATAATTTATTCAAATTGCTTGAGTTTCTACTTCTATTCAAAGTGATTCTAATTTTGATTTAATATAATTGGCAGTTATTTTGTTATATAAATTATTTTCTATATAATAAAGATTTATTTTATAACTATCCAATTTATCATTATAATAGAATTTTGGATTTAAGTTATTTAGTTTTTCTATAAGTTCTTTATTTACTTCTTTTTGTGTATTATTTTTTTGAGAATTTTCTTTTATTTTTTCAATTAATGCTTTTTGTTTTGCTTCTTGGTTAAGTCTTTTTATTAATTCTTCTTCATATAATTTTTGTTTTGTTCTATCAGGATTATAAAAGAAAGTTATAGTATCTTTTAATTCTTTTTTTCAGTTTCTTTCAAAATAAATTTTATACTGATTTTCTCATATTTTTAAAGAATTTTTTAGATTTAAAGTAAAGTAATTAAGTCATGGTTTATATGAATCAAGTTTTTTATCATTTATATATATTGCATCAATTAATTGCTCAACTTTTCAAGTTAAAGTTAGATTATTTTTAGTTATGTAATTATAATTATCAACCCATTTAGGTTCTGTAATTATTTTTGAATCAATTATATAATTATCTTTTGTTATTTTTTTATAATTTATATTTCAAGTAGAACTATTAGTTCAAGTTGAAGTTTTTGGTGTATTAAGATTTATTTGTGCTTCTTGAGAGTAAGTATTTGTAGAAGCTCATAATTTATTTAATATTTCACTTTTTGAATAGTATCAAATAGAAGACAATAATTTATTTAGAGGAGTAGATTGAGTATTTGTTTCCAATTTTAAATCATTAAAAAATGGTGAATCTATTTTTTTATAATTTTTAGAATCAAGTTTTTTTAATAATTCATCTCTATTTATTGATCTTAAAATAAAATTTCTTAATTTTGGATAAATTATTTTATCTTTATTTATAAATAATCATATATATTGATTTAAACTATATTTATATTGATTAAATTTTGGTATAGAATCTCATATTAAGTTATTTTTATCATTAAAGATATTTACACTTGTTTTATGTTTTAAAAATTGAGAAGGACTATCAAATATTTTAAATATTATTTTATCAATATATGCTGGATTATTGTAATAATATTTATTTTTTTCTAGGAATAATTTAGTTATTCATAAAGTTTCATCTTGTGTAACTCTATTTATTACATATTTTCATGAATATATTCCATCAATTGGTGAAAAACTTCATTTTAACTCATCTTGATTTAAGTTTGATATAACTTTACTAGGAAGTATTGGTTGAAAAAATATATTTAATATATTTATATCTTTTTTATCTGATTTAAAAACTATACTAGATTCTTTTTGTTGTATAGTTATATCTTGTAATAAAGATTTTAAAATAGGATTTATATTTGAATTTTTTAGTGTATTATAAGTTTCTTTTATATCATCATAAGTAATAGGAGTTCCATCAGACCACATTACATTATTATTTAAAAAACACTCTATACTTGATAGATTTGAAATATCACAATTAGTTATATCTCATTCTATTTTTTGTGTTTTTGTACTATATGTTAAAAGTGATCTGTATAATATATGATTTATATAATCATTATAATTATTATTCTTTTTAAGAGGATTTAGATTAGGAAATTTTCAAATAATTGCTTCTGAAATTGTTCATCATTTTTCTGCTACTTCTTTTGAATCATTATATATGTATTTATATCATAAATGAAAAGAAGTAAGTACTAAAAAAACTATACTTATAAAAAATAAGTATTTTTTTATTTTTCAAATTATTAATTTTTTTTCCATTTTATAGATAGTAATAATTTATTATTTATATGAAAAAAAGGCACACTTAAAACTTGTAAATAAATTTAAGTGTGTCTTTAATTATGCTTTAATTACATACAATAAAATTGAATTTATTATAAATAATGTACCTAATATAATAGTAGCATTTTGTAATATTTTTTCAGGTCATCTTTTTGTGATAGTATCCATTCCTCCTGACATAGAGGTAAGATCTAAACTTGCATTTTTAGATTGAACTAATACTACTAAACTTAAAAGTATAGCAACAGTAATTTCTAAATATTGAAGTATTTGTAACATTATCATTTTTTAAAAAGTAATAAAGAATAAATCATATTAAAAATAGTAAATATTGCAACAGCAATTGCAAAGTTAATCCATCAATTTATATGATAAGTAAATCAAGGAATAACTAGTATATTATTTATAACATAATTTAAAAGCCAAAGGATTATAGCATTAATTACAAAAGTTACAAGTCAAAATGTAAGAAAAAATAATGGTATTGATATTATCTTTAAAATAGGTTTAATTGTAATATTTATTAATCACAAGATAATACCTCAAAGTAAATATATTTTCCAAGCATCAAGTGAATTATATCCACAATCTCAACATCATAAAGTAACTCAATTTGTGACTCACATATTTAAGTTTGCTGAAAGCAAATATGTTATTACAAAAAGGATAATTGCATTTAGTATTATTGAAAAAAGCATTTTCATATTTTTATTTAAATATATAAGTAATAAAATTATATTTATTTATTTTATAGTTTCAAGTAAATAGAAAAAGAAAAAATATGATAAATTTTTATTAAAAAACTCTTAGAAATTATTTCTAAGAGTTTTTTAAATATCAAATGGTCGGAAATGTGAGACTCGAACTCACAACCCCACGCTCCCAAAGCGTGTGCGCTAGCCAATTGCGCCAATCTCCGATATGGTTTAAAAAATTAAAGCTGCTGTCTAAACTTTTAAACAAACAGCTTTTATTTTATTTTTTATTTATGGTGGGTATGGAAGGAGTTGAACCTTCGACCTCACGATTATCAGTCGTGCGCTCTAACCAACTGAGCTACACACCCATATAATAAAAGAAAAGTAGATAGTAGTGTTTAAAATACTGCCTACTTTTATTACAAGTTTTAATGGAGCGGGTAATGGGACTCGAACCCACAACCCTCTGCTTGGAAGGCAGATGCTCTAGCCAATTGAGCTATACCCGCATAAATTATCTTGCGAGAGGTATAGTATTAAAAAAAGTATTTTAGTCAAATTTTTTTTAATACTTTTTTTATTTTTTTATTTTAGTATATTATTTTGACTTGAAATAGATAAAGTTTCTTGCTTTGCATAATAATATCATATAAAAAATGAAATTATTATTAATAAACTTGATATAAGTAATTTTATATAGTCTTTCATTTTTTTATAATTTTAATAATCTTGTCATTTTTTCTATAAAACTAAGGTCTTGTTTTCAATTTTCTTGAGTAAAGTTTAATAAAATATTTTTTATTTGACTTGCATTATCAGGAGTTATATATAAATCTAAGTGTTTTAATCCTTTTTTTGTTAGGTTTAGTCTAAGCATATAAGGAGTTGATTTATCATAAATTATAGTAAATGATGAAATATCTCAAAAATCATAAAAAGTTGTTCATACTTGTATTCATAATTCATTTATAACTACATTTATTTTATCAGGAGAATTATTTTCAATAAAATACATAAGTCATGCCAAAATCATTATAACAAAACTTAATCAATAGATTTTATTTATAAATCACCATATTATAAGTCATACAGCTATAGATATGATTATTATATACCAAAGATTTCATCTTTGTCTTTTTCAGTCAAAAGACCAACTATAAAGAGTTTCAGTCATTTTATTATTTTTAAAAAATTAATTAGCTAAAATTATTAAAAATCATTTGAACTATAAACCATGCAAGAGTTGATATTGCAAAACCTCATAGTGCCATAAGAATAGTGTTTTTTCACTTTGTTTTATCTTGTTGAAGAGAACCAAATAAGATTTGATATGCTCAAATAATTATAAAAATTATTGAAATAGTTCATGCTATTCATATAAAAAATTCTATAGCATTTTTTATCATATTAGGAATATCATTTAATGTTATTCATTTTCCATCTTTATATTCTTTTCATTTTAATTTATCTCACATATCATCTCAAAAAATTCATCCATCATTAGTTGCAAATGTTATTTTTGAAAATAGAAGTAAAAATAATCATATATATATATTTAAGTATTTTTTCATTTTTTATATTTTATATATTAAAGTTTGATATATCTGTTTTTATTTCAGTAAAATTATCAAGTCTAGGGTTATAATAATCAATTAGAAACTTTATTAATTCTTCTTTATCAAGTTCAGTTGCTTTAATTCATATATTTTCAAGTCATGTTTTTATCATATTTGCTCTTGAATTAAGTCATTTTTTTAAATTACTTAAATTTCTTAATTGTTGTTTTATCTTTTCTTTATCAATACTATTTCCAAAAACTCATGCAAAGAAATTTTTTAATGGTCAAAGTATTGTGTTATTTCTTACACTTAGATCATCTTCTTTATCATAAGGAACAATTATATAAAATTCTTTTTTCATTATTTGAGCTACTTCAATTAATTTTTTTAGATATTCTATATATTCATATGTTTGGTTTTGGAGTAGGGGATTTTTTTGTTTTAATGCTTTATCTTTTAGATTTCATAGATAAGAATCTATATCTAGTTTTTTTGATCTGACAAGTATTTGTATTGGATTACTTAATGAATTTAAAAATCTTTGAAAACTTATAATTATTGCATCTTGTTCTTCTTGAGATTTTAGTAAGAAATTAATAGAACTACATTTTAATACCAATCTAGCACTATCATCTTTCATTATTATTATATTATCTCTTATTTGAGAAAATGCTAAGTATCTTTGTGTTGAATTATCAGGTAAATCTTTCTTTTTTGTTTTTACACTGTTAACAGACATTGTTTTAAAATTATTAAATATTTTTTAGTTTATCTTTTAAATCATTTAGAGTTTCTTTTTTATTTGATACTTCTATATGTTTTTCTTTTTTTTCTATAGATTTTTTTACATATCATATATCAATTGCTTGAAAACTATCAACTCATTTAACCCATTTCTTTTCTCATCAATTAATAGATTGTCTTATTAAGTTAAGAATATATGGTAGAAAAGTCATTTCACTTACTTTTAAAAAGACAATTAGAAGTGTTATTATTGCAATTATTCATGCTGGAAGTATAGCTACTTCTGGTCATACAATTTTCATTAATCAATTGTATATAGCCCAAGCAAGTCATCATCAAATAATTAATACACTTAATTGTTTCAATCATAATCACAATATTATTGGATCATCATTTTCAATTTGAACTGGTATTTTGTATTGCATAAATTTTATATAAAATATACTATTTTACTTTATTTTATACTATTTTTTTTATTTTTCAAATACTTCTTGCCAAATAGTCTTTTCAAGTTTAGACATTATGATATAATCATCATCTTTTTCATGGTCATATCATAATATATGTAAAACAGAATGTATTAATAATTTATAAAATTCTTTTTCTTCTCATAATCAAAATTCTATACCTTGAGACTTTATCTTTTCTTCAGACATAATTATTTCTCAAGCCACTTCATCTGATTTTATATTTGAAAAATTATTGAAATAATGAAAACTTAAAACATCAGTTGTTTTATCTATTCATCTATAGTTTTTGTTCAAATTTTGTATACTATCAGGGTCTAAAAATATTATATTTAGTATTCAATTCTGCTTTTTATCTATTATATTAGAAAAAATATTAAATATCTTGTCAATTGTTTTTATATTTATTGTAAAACTAGGGGATTCTATCATATTATAACTAAACATTTTATTGTTTTTTAGTGAAATATTTTGATTTTATTTTATATTTTTTTTGTAATAAATCAAAAGTGATTATAATAAGTCTAGTTAAAAGTCTAGTTTAATGGCTGCAAGCTTTGGAATATTTTTCTCTTACAGTTAAATATTACTTGAAATACTCTTATATCACTTTGTGATGATTTAGATGAGGGTTAATTCTTTCTGAAGAATCAAAGGTATTTCTAAATCTTGGAAATCAAGAGATACAAAATCTCTAAACTGACCTTAAATTGGATTTTTTACTTTTAATTTATTGTTCAAAATAAAAAGCAGGATTTAAAGTAATATTTTCTTGCTTTTTTTTATTTTTTTATAAAATAATAATAACTACTTTTATAGTAGATATTTATAAATTAAAAATAATTTAAAATGAGTATAATTACAGAAGAACAAGTAAAAAAACTTAGAGAAGCAGGAATTGAAGTTCCAAATGTAAATTCAACTTGTATTTGATGTTCTGCTTGTGTAGCAATTGCTCCAGAAGTATTTGAATTAGATGACAATGGATTATCAGTAGTAATTGCTGCAGATTCTTATAATAAAGAAGATGTTGATAATGCTATTTCTGCTTGTCCAGTAGATGCAATTAGTTGGGAAAAATAATAAATTAAGGAATTTGATTTATTAAAATGATTTACTTTATATAGTAAATCATTTTTTACTTTAATACAAAAGTAAAAAATATTATGTGTTATAAGTTTTTAACAATTGTTAAAAACTTATTTTTTATTTACAAAGTTTATATTTTGTTTTTTATTAAAAAAATAAAATATAGAAAATTGATTTTAAAATATTAAAATTGATTTTTTAACAATATACTAAAACTTTTTAACAAGCTTGTATAAAAAATTATAGCAAAAAAATTAAAAATCTCTATATTTTAATAATATTATTTTACAAAAAATAATTTGAATTTTTTAGATAATAATTTGAAAAGAAATGGAAATAAAAGTTATAAAAACAAGAGAGGGAGATCTAATACCTTTTGATAGAACAAGAATAGAAAGAGTTATTGAAAAAGCAGCAGAATCAGTTTGAATGATTGATTTATCTTTTGTTGAAGATATTACTGATATGATAATTCAAAATCTAAAAAAAGTTTTATCAAAAAAATGAGAACAAGCTTTTTTGACTATTGAAGAAATTCAAGATGAAGTAGAAAAAGTTTTGATGTCTGAATGATATTTTGAAGTTGGTAAGCATTTTATAATATATAGAGCAGAAAGAATAAAAAGAAGAGAAAAACAAAAAGAAAAAGTAGAGAAAAAATTAGAACAAAATAAATTGAAAATAAAAAAATCTTCTTGAGAAAAACAAGATTTTGATATTTTAAAAGTAAAAGAAACTTATAAAAGAGTTAGTTATAAATTAGCTAGAAAATGTAAGTTTGAAGTGTTGGAAGAATCTCTAAAAAAATATATAGTTGAAGGGATGAAAACTTCTGATATAACAAAAATGATGATAAAATCAGCTATTGATTTGATTTCAGTTGAAAATACATCATGGCAATTTATAGCATGAAGATTAGCTTTAATTGACTTATATAAAGAGGCTTCAAATAATAGATCAATGGATATTAAAAAAATATATGAAGCAAAACATTATAAATCATTGTTTGATGAATATATAGAAAAATGACTTTATTATAAAAAATTTTATGATTATTATAGTGAAGAGGATATTTTAGAAGCATGAAAATACTTGAAGAAAGAATATGATTTTGATTATAACTATACAACAATGATGATGTATAGAAAAAGATATTTATTAAATCCAAATAAAATAATCAAAGAATTACCTCAAGAAATGTATATGTCAGTTGCTTTATTTTTAGCTATTCCTGAAGCAAAAGAAGTAAGACTTGAAGTTGCTAAAAAGATATATGATTATTGTGCTACTTGAAAAATATCTCTTCCAACTCCTACTTTATTAAATGCTAGAACAAACTTTCATCAACTATCTAGTTGTTTTAAATTTAACATTGATGATGATTTAAGAGCAATTTACCATTCTATTGAAAATATGGCTCAAGTATCAAAATTTGGTTGATGAATTTGAGTATATTTATGAAATATTAGATCAAAAGGTTGATATATTAGAGGTGTAAAATGAGCAGCTTGATGAGTGAACCCATGGATAAAAGTTATAAATGATACAGCTGTAGCTGTAAATCAATTATGAGCTAGAGCTTGAGCAATTTCAGTAACTTTGGATTGTTTTCATAGAGATATTTATCAATTTTTAGAATTACAAACTGAAACTTGAGATATTAGATCAAAATCTTTTGATGTTTTTCCTGCTGTTACTTTTCCTGATTTATTTATGCAAAGAGTTGCAAATAATGAATCTTGGACATTATTTGACCCAAAAGAAATATATGACAAAACAGGTAAAAAGTTACAAGATCATTTTTGATATGAATTTGAAAAATTTTATATAGAATGTGAAAAAAATTCAGACTTAGAATTAAAAGATGTTGTAAATGCTAAAGATTTATTCAAAACTTATTTAAAAGTTACAGTAGAAACTTGAATGCCATATGCATTTTTTAGGGATACTGTAAATAATTTAAATCCAAATAAACATGTATGAAATGTTTATTCAACTCAACTTTGTGTAGAAATTTGTCAAAATACTAGTCCTTCAAAGTTTGTAGAAGAACAAATAGAAGATGGTAAAATAGTTATAAAATATGAGCCAGGTGATAGTGTTGTATGTAATTTAGCATCTATAAATGTAGCAAAAGTAAATACTGATAAACAAATAAAAGAAGTTATTCCTGTTGCTATGAGGCTTTTAGATAATGTTATAGATTTAAATTTTTATCCAATAAAAGAAGCAGAAAATACTGCTAAAAAATATAGATCTGTTTGACTTTGATTTTTATGATTGGCTGAATATTTAGCAGTAAATAAACTTGCATATGATTCAAAAGAGGCAAGAGAAGTTGTAGATAAATTATTTGAAAAATATACATACAATACATTAAAAGCATCAAATAAATTGGCAAAAGAAAGATGAACTTATGAAGTTTATGAGTGATCTGAATGGTCAAAATGAATTTTAATTGGTAAAGATGCTGATTGGTTCAAGAAAAATTCTGAAATGTCAGATAAATGGTTAAAATTAATTGAAAATATAAAAAAAGATGGTATGAGATTTGCATATCATTTAGCTCCAGCTCCAAATACTTCAACTGCACTTGTTGTTTGAACAACAGCTTCAATTTTACCAATATATAAAAAATATTTTGTTGAAACAAATGCTATTGCACCAAGTGTAAATGTTGCTCCAAATTTAGATCAAGAAAATTTTTGGTATTATAAAGAATATGTAAATATGGATATGAATGATGTAATTGATATGATAGCAACTGTTTATAAATGGATAGATCAATCAATTTCATTTGAATGGATGATAAATCCAGCAACAACTTCTCCAAGACAATTATATGAATATTATATGACTGCTCATAAAAAAGGAATAAAAACAGTATATTATGTAAGATCTATGAGTTTAGAAGTTAAAAGTTGTGAAAGTTGCAGTGGATAATAAATTTTAATTTTTAATTAAAAAATTATGGAAAATAAATGTTTTATGTGTTGAAATACAAGTAATGATAAAGTACTTGTAAAAATAGAAAGGGAACAAAAAGATGATTATGTTTGTGTAGCTTGTTTACCTCAAGTTATACATTGATAATTATTATAAATATGATAAAGAGAATTATTTTTTAATAAGAATAATTCTCTTTTTTAATTAATGAAATATATTTTATTATAGTCAATATAAAAGTCCTTTTATATTCTTGACTAAATTGCTTAGTGTATATACTGATAATGATTACATTATGTAATTTTTTATTATTTTATTTTTGGCTTATGGACAAAAAAGAAAGTTTGTTAGACAAAATGATGACTACAAAATGGATCACTTGGTGATTTTGGACTACTGTAGTTGTTATGGTTTCTGCTTTGATATTTTATACTGCTAATTTAGGAAAAGAAACTCCACCTATTCCTGATCAAGTAGTAAGTGTAAATGGTGAAGTACTTTATAATTCTGGAGATATTGCACAAGGTAAGGCATATTTTCAAGAATTTGATTTAATGGATTGGTGAACATTTCTTTGAATGTGAGCTTATATTGGTCCAGATTTTTCTACTGATTTTTTCCATAATAGAGCTGTATTTTTATATAACTATTATGGGCAACAAAATTTTTGATTAGGTTTTGCTGATAAAACAGTTAATAAAAATTGAGATGTTGTTCCTGTAAAATCTGATTGATTAATGAATCCTGCTCAACAATGAGCTATAAAGGAAATAGTAAAAGCTGATTTTAAAAATACTCTATTAAAAAAAGATAAAGTAGTTTATAGTGAAGCTTCAGCTTTAGCTTATAAAGATAATGTAAAAAAATTAGTTGATCAATTGGTAAATTGAGATAAATCTAGAGCTTATCCAGGTCATTTTATGACAGTTAAAGAAGCTGAAAAAATAGCAGCTTATGTTGATTGGTCACAATTAGTTATATCTTCTCCTAGAATTGAATATAAAACTAATAAAGTATTAAATAGAACTTGGTCTAATAATTGGCCAAATGAACCTTTAGTTGATCAAGATTTATCTTGGAGTAATCATGTTGTATCACTTTTTGAATTTTTGATTTTATGGCCTTTTTCTATTTTAGTTGTTATTCTTGGTTATAATTATTTCTTTAAACCAGAAGATAGAAAAGATTTAGAAAAACCATTAAAAATTACAAAATTATTTAAGTCTCAAAAAAATCTTATTTGGATAGTTCCTATTATTGCACTTTTAATTGTTGTTCAAATGACTCTATGAGGTTATTTAGCTCATGTTTATGCTGATCCAAGTCAATGATTTACATTTCCATGACTTGAAAGTATTATAAATATTCCTCAAAGTTGGCTTCCATTTAATGCAATTAGATCTATTCATACTCAATTAGCAATATTATGGATTGCTGGATCTTGGTTAGTTGGTTGATTAATGATAGTTCCTTGGGTAGCTTGAAAAGATCATAAATTTCCTTGGTTAGTTCATATCTTATTTGCTGCAATTGTTGTAGTTGTTGTTGGTTCTGTTATTTGATTATATATGTGACCAACAGGTATGCTTCCAAAAACTTGGTTCTGGTTAGGTAATGAATGAAGAGAACTTATAAATTTATGAAGACTTTGGGATTTTGGTGTTATGGCTGGACTTTTATTATGGTTTTTTATGATTGTTTCAGTATTAAAAAAAGCTTCAGTTAAGAATCCTTTAGCTGCTACTATTGTATGGTCAGCATTTGCTATTGCATGATTGTATGTTGCTTGAATGATTCCTTTTCAAAAAATAATGCCAAACTTTACAGCTGATGATTTTTATAGATGGTGGGTTATTCATCTTTGGGTTGAACTTACTTTTGAGTTATTTGCTGTATGAGTTATATCTTTCTTTACTGTATCTCTTTGACTTGTTTCACAAAAATCAGCAGTAAGATTGATGGTATTTGAACTTTTACTTGTAATGTTATCATGAACTTTATGAGTAGGACACCATTATTGGTGGCAAGGTCTTGATAAACATTGGATAGCTATTGGTTGAATTTTTTCTGCTATGGAACCAGTTCCTCTTGTATTATTGATTGCTGAAGCATGGAATAATTATAGAGAAAAAACTTTTGGTTGAAAAGAATTTGAATTCTCAACAGTTTTTATGTGGATAAGTGGTTCTGCTGTATTAAATTTTATTTGAGCATGATGGTTAGGTATGGTAATTAATACTCCAACAATGAATTATTATACTCATGGTACTTACTTAATTATGCCTCATGCTCATGTTGCTTTACTTTGAGCATTTGGTTATATTGCTATAGCTTTCTTATATTTATTTGTAAGATCTTATGTTGCTTCAAAATGAATGCAATGGAAAACAAAATTAGCAAATACTTCATTTTGGTTATTAACTCTTTGAGTATTACTTTTTGCTCTTCCAACTATAATAATAGGTTTTCATCAATGAGCAGTTGCATTTAATGATGGTTATTATTTTACTAGATTACATGAAATATTAACTCCTATGATAGGTTGGATGTGGTTTAGAATAATTCCTGATACAATGATGATTGCTGGTTGAGTTTGAATATTCTTTGACTTAACTTGTAAAATATTACAAGCAGCTAGAAAACCAGACTTAGAAAAATAAAAAAAATAGATTGATTTAATCAATCTATTTTTTTAACATTTAATTCACATTATTTTATAAAATAATGTGATTTTTTTGTATAATTGATTAAAATATTTAAAAATTAATTTTTAAAGAAAATATTATGATAAAACAAGAATTGGAAGCAAATGTTATTTTTAATCCAAAATGAGATGATGAAGTTTCACATAGAACAATAATAAAATGAGATACAACTTGATTATTTCAATTGAATGCTACAAAATATTCTTGGGCAAAATCACTTTATCAAGTAATGGTTGGTAATTTTTGGGTACCAGAAAAAGTATCAGGTCTTTGAGATGATGCAACTCAATTTGAAACAATTTTATCAGAAGATGAAAAAAGAGCTTATAAATGAATATTATCTTTTTTGATTTTTCTTGATTCCATTCAAACTGTAAATCTACCAAATTTTAATGATTATATTACTGCTCCTGAAGTGAATTTAATACTTTCTATACAAGCATATCAAGAAGCTATTCATTCTCAATCATATGCTACTATTCTTGAAACAGTTGTAAAACCAGAACAAAGAGATGAGATTTATTATTTTTGGAGAACTGATAAAAATTTACTTGAAAGAAATGAATTTATAGGAGGAATTTATCAAGATTTTATTGATAATCCTACTGATGAAAACTTTTTTAGAGGTATAATTTGAAATTTTTTACTTGAAAGTATATATTTTTATAATTGATTTGCTTTTTTTGATACATTAGCTGATCAAGGAAAAATGGTTGCAACTGATAGAATGATAAATTATATAAGAAGAGATGAGTTAACTCATATAACTATTTTTGCAAATATATTAAAGGAAATAAAAAATGAGTTTCCAGAAATGTATGATGAGCAAACTATTATAGATATGATGAAAGTAGCAGTTGAGCAAGAGATAAAATGGTCTCAACATATTCTTGGTAAAAATATAATTTGATTATGAAATGAAAATATTGAAAATTATACAAAATGGTTAGCAAATGAAAGAATGAATATGTTATGAATTAATCCTATTTATCCAGGTTATACAACAAATCCATTAAAACATCTTGATAGACTTCAAGATAATAATGGTGAAAAAGGGAATTTCTTTGAATCTACAGTTACAAACTATGCACAAAGTAGTGCTATGAATTGAAGTTGGGAATTTTAAAAAAATAAAAAACTTATAAGTTTAAACTTATAAGTTTTTTATTTTGATTATCCATTTACTATCATTATTTTATCATCTGTATCAGTTGCTCAGTTTGTAAACATTGTTCAAGTTGTTTTTCATTTACAATCAACACTCACACTATCTTCAGGTGAACTAGTTTTTGTTGTTGTACAAGTTGCAAAAGATGTATTTATAACATCTGTAGCACTTCATACTTCAAGTCTATTTGCATCACTTCAAGAATCTTTTTTAGCTTTTGATAATACAGAAGCTTTTGCTTCAAATCATTCACTTAATTCATACCATTGATTATTAACTCAGTTTGTATCATTTTGGACTTTATAATTCATTAATAATGGACTTCAAGCTCCTTTTTGTCAATCTTTTGGATCTTTAGGTAATTTTCTCATATATCATAAATCAATTACACAATCTAATTCATTATTTCAATCTCATTGATCACAAGTTGTAACTGAACCATAAGTTTTAGTTGAAGGATATTCAGATATATCTGAGTAAAATTGTTCAACAGATCATTGTAAAGCTTTCATAGATGTAACTCTAGTACTATCTCTGGCTTTTTGTAATTGACTAGTATAAACAGTAACAGCACCAGTTGCAAGTATACCTATAATTGTAATTACTACTAGTAATTCAATAAGTGTAAAACCTAGTTTATTTGTATTTTTTCTCATTATATAAAATTAAATTATAAAAATATAACAAGAGTATTATAAAATTTTATTATTATATTGTCAAACAATATGAATAATAATATCTTGATATAATAATATTATTATTTATAATAATATATATATATTACTTATTTTTAGAGGATGATTTATATTTTTGGAATATTACTTTTTTTAGTATTGATTATTTTATTTTTTTCTTATAAACTTTCTAAAAATAAAAAATTAGATTTAGCAAAAAAAGAAGAAATTTTACTAAGATTAAATAATATAATAAAATCTAGAAATTCTATAAAAGAAAAAATTATTGATTTAGATAAATTATATCATTTTATATTAAAAATACTTTGATATAAATGAAGTTTTTGAGAAATTTTAAAACAAAATCCTAAAGAAATTTTTGATATTAATAAGATTTGGGAACTTCATAAAATTAGAAATAAACTTGTGCATGATTTTGATTTAATATGAGAATCAACACTTTTAAAAAAACAAAAAGAATATGAGACTGAAATAAAAAGAATATTAAAATAATTTCTTTACAAAATTATATTTTGTATATGATATTTTAAGTTAATATGTATTAAAATTAAATTATGACAATTTTAAAATTAGATAAAGTAAATAAAAAATTAAAGAGAAAACAAATATTAAATAATGTTAGTTTTGAAGTAAGAACAGGGGAAGTTTATGGTTTTTTATGACCAAATTGAGCTTGAAAAACTACAACTATGAAATGCATTTTATGATTTTTAAAACTTGATTCTTGAATAATAGAAATTTTTTGAAAAAAATGATTAAATATAGATTCAAAAAAACAAATTGGTTTTATGCCAGAAAATACTTATTTATATAAGCATTTAAAAACAGAAGAATTTTTAAAATTTAATTGAAATTTTTTTTGATTTACAAAACAGGAATTAGATGATAGGGTAGATGAGTTATTAGAAAAAGTATGATTGGAAGATGCAAAATGAAAATATTTAAAGGATTTTTCAAAGGGAATGCTTCAAAGAATATGATTAGCTCAGTCAATTATAAATAAGCCAAAGTTATTATTTTTAGATGAACCAATGAGTTGACTTGATCCAATTTGAAGAAAAATGGTAAAAGATTTACTTTTTGATTTAAAGAAACAATGAACAACTATATTTTTTAATACACATATATTATCTGATGTTGAAAGTATTTGTGATAAAATAAGTATAATTCATAAATGAAATATAATAGTTCAAAATAAAAATATGTCTGATATAAAATGAAGTTTAGAAGATTATTTTATATCTGAAATAAATAATTTTGATAATAAAAAACTAGAAGATTAATCTTCTAGTTTTTCTATTATATTTTTTGTTATTTTTTCAATTGTATTTTCTTTTTTTTGTAATAAAAAATCATATGTTAAAATCATTGAGATAATATTTAGATTTGATTTATTTAATATTTCTTCAACATTTTCAATTTTTGCTATTTTTTTTATATCAGGTAGTATAAATTTTATTTGTTTAGTTATTTTTATTCAATAATCTATGAAATTTATTTTCTTTAAATAGTTTTTAAAAAAGTTATTATTTCATCATCATCAAATAATAAAAAAATTATTAGGACATATTTTTTCTTTTAATATTTCTTTTAATGATTGAAGTATTAAAAAACTATATATATCTAAAAAATCTTTTTTCTCTTGTTTATAAAAATCATCTCTATTTAATTTTTTTATTATTTCACTTCTAGTTAGATTGGAAATTTGTTTTATATTGTTAATTAATTTTTCTATTCATACATCTATTTTTATACTTCATATTATATTTCAGTTTTTATCTTTAATTGTTATGTAACTAGATGAATTTCATATATTTATTATAACTATATCTTTTTGTTTTTTCCATAATCTTGTAAGAGTAAATTCCTCAGGAAGTATTTTAGTTATTTTTATTTTTAAGTATTTTTCAATATAATTTATAGTATCAAAATTTGATTTTGGTATGAAAATATTAGTTATATTAAAAGATATTTTTTCTCAAGAAAATCATATTAATTTTGAAGTTAATTCATTATCAATATTTATATTTGATATATCATTTAAGATTATATCTAAGTTTTTAAATGAGTAATCATATTTCTCTTTTATTCTTTTTGTTTGATTTTTTATAGATTTAGTTTCAATATCTTTCAATATATTTTTTAATTCATCTATGTTTATAAGCTTATTTTTATTTGTTCTTTTATAATTTATCTTAGAAGTTTCTAAAAAACTAGGCATAAAACTAGAATTTATAGCAACTTTATTAGTTTTTATATTTGCTATTTTTTCAGCTTTTTTTATAGCTATTTGAATATTTTCACATATATTATCAAGATTTTTTATTGTATTTGTTTCTATATCTCATATTGATTGTCTTTTTTCTGTAAAAGCTAATAATTTTATAGATTCTTTATTTGAGTTATTTTTTAAAAATTCACAAATTGCAACTCTTATTTTATAGCTTCATAAATCAATAATAGTTATTATTTCAGAGTTAATCTTATTTTTTATAAATTTACTCATTATTTTTTTAAGTTTAAATATATATTTAATATAAAACCAGTCTAAAGCAAAAAGACTGGTTATTAATTATTTTTTTGTTTTTAATTGTTTTAATATATTATTTCATCTTTCTATTTCTCAAGCTCATATAAGTGCCATTGCTAAGTCTTCTTTAATTAAATCATCTCATGGTGATAGGTTTAATGCTCTTTTTAATATACTAATTCATTTTTCAGTTTGTCAGTTTAAAGTATAGGCCCATCATAAATTTCTAAGTACTTCAGAATTATTTCACATTAATTTATTTGATTTTTCAAGATAAGATAAAGCTTCTTTTACTTTATCTTTACTTAATAATAAAAATCATTTTAAATAATTTCATGTAGCAGATAAAGGATTTAATTCAAGAGCAAAATCTATAGCTTTTGCTGCTTTTTCAAGATTTCAATTAAATAAGTTTATATCAGCAATTTCTTCATATAATCTATAATCATCACTATAATTTATTAATGCTTTTTCAACTATTTTTTCAGCTTCTTGATAATCTCAAGAATTTTTTATTTTTTCAATTTCTACTATTATGCTTTTTATTTTATCCATATTCTTTTGTTAAAATATTAACTTTTTGAAATTTAGTATATTATATACTTTTATATTATAAAATCAAAAATTATAATGTTTTATTTGTTAAAAACTTTTTCTTTACATTATATAAAAAATAATAATACTTATTTAAAATATATATTAAAATAATAAAAAATAATTATGAAATATTTATGTACAAATTGTGGTTATATATATGATGAATCTATTTGAGATAAGGATGAATGAATAAAAGCTTGAACAAAATTTTTTGATTTATGAAATAATTATGTTTGTCCTATTTGTTGAGAAGAATCTGAAAATTTTCAGGAAATAATTGAAGAAATAAATTATTTAGATAAAGACAATTTAATATGAATTGATTTAGAACATTTTATAGATATAAAAAAATTAGATAATTGAAATATAGAAGTTTTAATAGGGAAATGAGAATTACATCCAAGTTGAGAAGAACATAAAATAAATCATATTTATTTGCTTGATGAATATTGAGATTTAGTGGATGAAAAATTTTTATCTACTTGAGAAGATCCAGTAGTAGAATTTGATATTTCAGATTTAGATGAATATATAATTATAGCTAGGTGTAGTATTCATTGATTGTGGGGAAGAAAAGTAGAACAATAAAAAAATAATATTTTTAAAAATATTATTTTTTTATTGTTCTCTATTTGGATCTGTAGAGACTATTTTTTCTTCATAATAACTTGCTATTATTTGTATTCATACATGCTCCATTCAAGCAAAGAATAATCATTGTCATACAGATGCATTTAATAATATATATTTCTCTTGTTCTGTAAGTTTAAAAACACTTTGTAATTTATCAATTGATGCACTAGATTGTTTTAATAATAATTGTATTGAAGAGTTTGTTACTATTGGTTTTCAATAGGGACTTGAGATAAAATCTTCAACATCTTGGGTAATAGTTGTTATTCATAGATTATATTTTCTTGCTCTTTTTACCAATCAAAATAAAAATTTTGCTGAATCATCATGTTGCATAACATTCCAAGCTTCATCAATTATAAGTAATCTTTTTTTGTTACTTGCTCTTACATTATTCCATATATGATTTAGTATAACATACATTGCAATAGGTCTCATCATATCTGATAAGTCTCTTACTGAAAATACTTGTAATCAGTCCTTTAAATCAATATTTGTTGGTTGTGAAAAAATTCAATTAAAAATTCAAGTTGTATATTTTTCAAGTTTTTTTACAAGTGATGATGCTCAATCCATTGTTTCAAGAACATCTTGTAAATCTTTCATTATAGGCATTTCTTTTCATGTTGTATCATCATCATCAAGAGTTAATCATTTTAAACTATAAGTAGTTAAAAGAGCTTTTTCCATTATTGATTCTTCTTCTGCTGAAAGTTTTCACATCATAAGATTCATAAGTCAAAGCATATTTATTACAGCACTTCTTAACAAATCTCATGGTTTTTCATCTTTGTCTTTTAGTCCTCTAGGTAAATCAAAAGGATTAATTCTTTGTTCTGAATTTAAACTTACATCTAAGTAAGTTCATCATACTGTATCTACAAGTGTTTTATATTCATTTTCAGGATCAATAACAATAACATCTGTTCATAACATCAAACTTCTTAATATTTCAAGTTTTACTGTAAAAGATTTTCATGAACCTGATTTTGCAAATACACACATATTTGCATTTTCTGCTTTGAATCTATCATAAATAATTAGGGAATTATTATGTGTATTTACTCAATAAAGTATTCATTCATCATGGCTTAATGTTGAACTAGAAAAAGGAAAAGTTGTAGATATTCATCAAGTAGACATATTTCTATATATTCCTAATTCATCTTTTGCAAATGGTCCTGTTGATATAAATCATTGCTCACTTCTAAGATATGCTTGTTTCTGTAAAACATTTCTTCATGATAAAATAGTTTCTATTTCTTTACTATATTTATCTAATTGTTCTAAGCTGTTTGCATATATTGTGAAATAAAGTGAAAAATGAAAATATTTTTCTTCTCATCTAGTTAATTTTCATCTTAGTTCTTCTACATCTTGTATTTGTGCATCTAAAGCTGGATCATTTACTAATCCTTTATCTGCATTTATTGATCTTTCTGATTGTAATTGAGTTAATCTTTTTTTTAGGTATTTTTGTATGAAGGCAGAATCTATAGGATATACAAATAAACTCATATCAAATTTAACATCCCAGTTTATTATTGGTGATAACCAATTTCATTCTAAAAAATTTGGGTAAGCATAAACAAAGAATGTTTTACAATAAGTATTATTTATTTTTAAATAATTTGGTTTTATATCCATGAAAGCAGGACTTATTATATCTTTTATATGAGCTAATGCTTCTTTATATAATTTATCAGCTTCTTTAAAATCTTTATCTTCTTTATTTTTTTCTTTTTTAGTTTCTTGCTTTTTTATTTCTTTTTCTGGTTCAAATCATTTTATATCTCAGGTATATCTTTTTTTTACTAAAGCAATTAATTTTTCTTGATTATTCACTATTTTATGATAATTAGTATTTAAATTTACTTTATTTTAAAAAACATAAAAAAAATGTAAAGAATTATATAATTTTTGTTCTTTACATTTTATTTAATTTTGTTTTAAATTTTTTTATTCCAACTCCATTCTGTAATAAATTCATCAGGTATCTCAAGTGGAAAATCATTTTTATTTGTTAATTTATTTTCTTTGTATTCTATTGTAACTAATGTAATATCATCTAATTGTATTGGATTATATCACATAAATCTAGATAATTGTATTGTTATATTATTAAAAACTGAAATAGCACTCTTATGTTTTGTGCCTTTTACATTTGGAGATTTTTCAATAACTTTCATAAGTCTGTCTTCTCAAAACATTACTTCTGTTCAATCTCTTTTTGGTTTATTTATTGCTTCAGTGATTCAATCACTATAAAGTACTATTATATCATGAGGTTCAAAACTTATTCTTTGTTCTTTTAATATTTTTGAAGCATCTTTTACCATTCATAAAGCTAATCATCAAGATTTTACTTTAAAACATTTACCTAATTTTTGTTTATATATCATTAAATATTCATGACCAGCTCAAGTAAAATACATTTTTTTTGTTTTTTCATTCCATCTAAGTAATAGGACAGTCATGAGTAGATTTGCTTTTACTCTAGGCTTTAGTATTTCATTTGTTTTTATTAAAATATCACTTCATTTTTCATATACTTTTGAAAAACCACTTACTAAAGCATTTACCATCATCATTATTAATCATGCACCAACTCAATGTCATGTAGCATCTCATACATAAATATAATAGTTATCATTGTTTTGTATTATATCATATGAATCTCATCAAATTTCTCATGCTGGTTTTGATTTTGCTACTACATTTAAACTAGGTATTTCTTTTAGTTTTTTTGTAAATGTTTTTCATTGTATTTCTTTTGCTAGGGAAACTTCTCATTTTATTTCTTTTCAGTGTAAAAATTCTTCTTTTATATTTTTTAGAGTATTTAATGTATTATTAAAAAATTTAATAATAAAATCAAGGTCTTGGTTTTGAGATAAATTAAGTTTTATTTTTTCATTTTTATATTTTCATGTTAAAAATTTTTTTATTGCTAGTTCAAGTTCAATAATAGGTTTTTGATAAAAACTTTTAATTAAAAATAATATAACACTAATTTCAATCACAAAAAATAATACTATTATTGAAATTTGTATATCATTATTAAATCATCATATTACTTTTCATTGAAAAATAATGGCAACTATATTTAAAATTGTTATTAATAATAAAATTATATCTATTCTTGTTATTTTCATTTTATATCTATTTTGTTAAAAACATTAATTATTTGTTTAATATTATCATAAAAATTTTATAAAATCAAAAAAATAAAGTCTTTTTTTAAAAGTTTTTAACACTAGTTAGTTAAGTTATTTTGAAAAAGATTTTTTGCTATATATAATTGTTTTAATCAAAAATAAGAACTATTTAAAGAAATCCTTATTTTGAGATAATAAAAATGTATAAAAAAATAGAACATATTAATTAATAAGAAAATAAAAATGAATTTTGATAGTATAGTTACATCTATTGATATATGAAGTTCAAAAATAAAAACAGTTATTTGAAGTTTTATAAAAGAAGAAAATAAAGATAATTTTGTTGTTTTATGAGTTTGAAATAGTGTTTCCAATGCTATAAGAAAATGAAATATATTGGATATGGAGGAATTTAAAGATAATCTTGATAAAAGTTTATCACAAGCAGAAAAAATATCTTGAGAATGAATTTCTTGAGCAACTATATCTTTTAATTCATCATCTTTTGAAGTAATTGTTTCTAAGTGAGTTACAGCTATTTCTTGAGAAGAAATTACATCATGAGATATTGATAGAGTACTTGATGCTGCAAAAGCATGAGTAAATATGCCAAATAAAGATGTTTTAAAAGTTATTCCAGAATATTTTATAGTTGATTTAGAAGAATGAGTTAAAAATCCAGTTTGAATGTCAGCTAGAAAACTTGAAGTTGTTGCTCATATTTTTATTATGAATACTAATGTATTAAATAATATAAAGAAAGCTATTGCTGATGTTTGAATAGAAATAATTGATATTTATCCAAATTTAATTGATTCACCAGAAGGAATTTTAACTAAAAGACAGAAAGAATTATGAGTTGTATGTGTTGATATATGAGCAACAACAACTTGAATAACTGTTTATGAAGAATGAAGTTTAATTCATTCAGCAATAATTCCATTATGATGAGATAATGTTACAAATGATATAGCTTTAGGAGCAAGAGTTTCAATAAAGATTGCTGAAAAATTAAAATTAGAATATTCATCATTAATTATAGAAGATAATGAAAAAAATGATACAACTGAAATTTCTTTTAAAAAATTGTGATTAGATGAGGAATGAGGAATATCTTTAAATTATTTAAATCAAATAGTAACTGCAAGGTATGAAGAAATATTACAATATATAAAAAAGGAATTAGCTTTTATTTGAAAAGATTGAATGCTACCAGAATGAGTAGTTTTAGTATGATGAGGAGCTAAACAAAAATGATTAATTGAATTATCAAAAAATATATTAAAACTACCAAGTTTTATTTGAGTTCCAACTATAAATGATGAATTAATAGATACTTCAATATCAGATCCAAGTTTTGCTGCAGTTGTTTGAAATATTATTCTTGCTAGAAAATATTCAATGGAATATTCTACTTTTTCACTTAGTTTTAAAGGTTTTATTGAATCTATAAATAAAATTTTTAAGAAAATAATACCTTAAATTGAAAAAATATATATTAAAATATATAAAAATAATATTGACAATTGTTTAATAAATAATAACTTTAAATTAAAATTTAATTAATTAATACTATAAGTATGGTAAAAAGAGAAGATAAATTAAAATCATTATTGTCTGGATGAACAGTTCAAGATTCTGGTCCAGAAGAAGTAAATTTATGATGAACTATTTCACCTGTAGCTAAAATAAAAGTTATTTGAGTAGGTGGAGGTTGAAATAATGCTGTTAATAGAATGATTGAAGCTTGATTACAATGAGTAGAATTTATTGCTATGAATACAGATGCTCAAGCTTTATATTCTAGTTTAGCTCCAACAAAAATTAATATTTGAAAATGAATAACTCAATGATTATGAGCTTGATCTGATCCTGAAGTTGGTAAAAAAGCAGCTGAAGAATCAAGTGAAGAAATAAAATCAGTTATAGAATGATCAGATATGGTTTTTATTACTTGTGGATTATGATGAGGTACTGGTACTTGAGCAGCTCCTGTTATTGCTGAAATAGCAAAAGAAATGTGAGCATTAACTGTTTGAGTTGTTACTAAACCTTTTTCATTTGAAGGACAAAATAGAATGGCTAAATCAATTGATTGATTTAATGAGCTAAAAGAAAAAGTTGATACTTTAATCACAATTCCAAATGATAAGATTTTATCTATAATTGATAAAAAAACTCCATTACTTGAAGCTTTTTCAATTGTTGATGAAGTTTTAAATCAATGAGTACAAGGTATTTCTGATTTAATAACTCAACCAGGTTTAATAAATGTTGACTTTGCAGATGTTAGATCTGTTATGAGAAATGCAGGTTCAGCTCTTATGTGAATTGGTTTTGGTTCTGGTGAAAATAGAGCTGTTGAAGCAGCTAGAGCTGCTATTGATTCTCCTCTTTTAGAATTATCTATAGCATGAGCAAAATGATTACTTTTCAATATTACTTGAGGTACTGATTTATCAATGTTTGAAGTTGATGAAGCTGCAAAAGTTATTACAGAAAATGTTGATAGTGATGCAAATATTATTTTTGGTTCAACTATAAGAGAGGATTATGAATGAGAAATAAAAATTACAGTTGTAGCAACATGATTTGATGAAAATTCAAATAAAAAAGTATTGGAAGATAAACAAGCTGCTCCTAAAACAATTAATCCATTTGGTAGAAAAACAGTAACTGATTCTAGAGTATCAACTCCAGTTACTCCTTCTCAACCAGCTAGAAGTTCAGTTGAAGATGATTTAGATGTTCCAGCTTTTTTAAGAAAAAGAAAACTATAAAAACAAGATTTTAAATCTTGTTTTTTATTTAGTTAAAAATAAACTTGCTTTTATTTTTTTAGCTATATACTTGTATTTGAAATTATTGAAGTTTGTGGGTTAAGTATATTTTAACTGTTGTAAATTTTTCAGATTAATTTCAGTTTATTATTAAATGTTGTTATATTATGGAAACAAATAAATTATTTGTAGGAAACCTTTCATGGGGGTTAGATTGGAGAGAATTAAAAGATATCTTCAAAGAATTTGGTGAAGTTTCATTTGTTAGAATTGTTACTGATAGAGAAACTGGTAAATCAAGAGGTTTTGGTTTTGTTGAATTTGTTAATGCAGAAGATGCAGCTAAAGCAAAAGAAGAAATGGATGGTAAAGAATTAGAAGGAAGAGAATTAAAAATTGATTTTGCTCAAGAAAGAAAAGAAGACTAATTTTTTAAAAAATACTTAATTTTAAATTAAGTATTTTTTTTGATATTAAAAAATTTGCAAAAAATCTATATTTGTATAATATATATTTATAAAATAGTTAAGTGAAAATGAGGGTTTGGAAACAAATTCTCATTTTATTTTAAAATATTTATTTAAATTAATAAAAAAATATGTTAGATATAAAAAAAATAGAAGCTGCTATAAATATGATTTCAGCAGAAAAAAATATACCAAAAGAAAGATTAGTTGATATAATTGAATCAGCTATTAAAACAGCTTATAAAAAAGATTATGGCTCAAAAGATGAAAATGTTAATGTTAACCTTGATTTTGAAAATAATAAAATAGAAATAGCTATTGAAAAAGAAGTAGTAAAAGAAGTTGAAGATCCAGCTACTCAAGTTAGTTTTGAAGAACTTTGAGATGATGCTGAAGGATTTGAAGAAGGGGATGTTGTAGAATTTGATGTTACTGATGAAGTAATGAAAGATTGATGAGCTGAAAGTTTTTGAAGAATTGCTTCTCAAGCTGCTAGACAAGTTATTATTCAAAAAATTTGAGAAACAGAAAAAGAAAAAATATATGAACTTTTTAAAGATAAAGAAGGGCAAGTTATAAATATGAAAGTTGATTTAGTTGAATGAGCTAAAGTTATTTTTGATTATAATGGGAATAAAGTTGTATTGCCAAAATCAGAACAAGTTTCAAGAGATGAATATAAAGCATGAAATAGATATTATATTTATGTTGCTGAAGTTTCAAAAGAAGAAAATAGAGCTCCAAGAGTTACTTTATCAAGAAAAAGAGCAGAACTTGTTCCTGGTATTTTTAAAGAATTTGTTCCTGAAATTGAAGATGGTCTTGTGAATATTGATAAAGTTGTAAGACAAGCTGGAATAAAAACAAAAATGCTTGTTTCTAGTGATATGCCTGAAATTGATCCTGTTTGAACACTTATTGGTCAAAAATGAATGAGAGTAAAATCAGTTATGGAAGAATTATGATGAGAAAAAATAGATATAGTTCCAAATGTAGATGATGCAGCTGAAGTTATTAAAAAAGCTTTAAGTCCAGCAAATGTTTTAAAAGTTATTCCTTGAAAAGATGAAGATTCAGTTATTGCATATATTCCTGAATGAGAAAGAGCAAAAGCTGTTTGAAAATGATGATTAAATGTAAATTTAGCATCTAAACTAACTTGATTTAGAATTTCAATTGAAGAATTAAAATCAGAATAAAAATAAGACCAGTCTTTTTTATAAAGGCTGGTCTTGTAAATTATATATTTTTTATATAATTAAAGTTATTATAAATTAATTAAATTAAAAATGAAAGTATTATTTTTAAAACATGTGATAAATGTAGCAAAAGAAGGGGAAATAAAAGAAGTAAAGGCTGGTTATGCTCAAAATATGTTATTTCCTAAAAAATTGGCTATAGAATTAACTCCAAAAGCTGAAAAAGAATATATGGAAAAATTGAAAAGAGAAGATGCTCATAGAAGAGAATTGATTGAAAATAGACATAAAATTGTTGAAGATATAAATAATAAAAATTTAGAATTTAAGTTAAAAACTTGAGCAAATAGAAAAGTATATTGATGAATAGGTGAAAAAGATATTATAAAAGCTATAAAAAATAAATTTTGAATAGAATTAACTAAAAAACACATTGACTTACCAGCTGGTCATATAAAAAAGATTTGAGAATCACAAGTTTTTATAAAATTGGGTAAAGATGCTATGGCAAAACTTAATGTTTTAGTTGAATCAGAATAATTTTATGAGTATATTAGCAATAGATTATTGAGATAAAAGATGTTGATTGGCTATTGAAGTTGAAAATATTGCTATTCCAAAGGAAATAGTAGATAGACAAAAAATTAATACTTATATATCTAAATATATAAAACAATATAATATAAATATAATTGTTGTATGATTACCATATGATTTATATTGAAAAGATTTAAAACAGCTTGAAAAAACAAAAAGATTTATTAGAGAGTTGAAAAATAAATATAAAAGTGTTAAAATAGATAGTATAGATGAGAGATATACTACATTTGAAGCTGAAAGAGTATTAGAATCTATATGAATAGATGAAAAAAAATGAAAGAAAGATGCTATTTCTGCAGCATTGATTTTAGAGAGTTATATAAATAATATAAAAAGATAATATGAATTATTTTTCACATTTATTACAAAAAAATATTGATCTTTTAGAAAAAACTATTCAGTTTTATTTTGAAACATATGCTTTAAATATTTTTTGGGCAATTATTGTTATAATATTATGATTACTTATATCAATTATTGTTTATAGGTTTATTTTATATCTTTTTAAGAGATTTAAGATATTAGAACTTATAAATAAATTTGATATAAGTATACATGAAGATGAAGATGAAGATGTAAAACAAGAAAAAAAAACAAATACTCAAAATAAAAGTGAAGTATATGAATTGATATCAAAAAAAATTCAAATTGATAAAGTAGTAGCAAAAGCTTCTGCATATTATGTATTTTTGTTATTTTTTAGGTGGTCAATAATTATCTTATGAATTACAACTGTTGAACAATTTTTAAGAGATTTATTAACTTACCTACCAAATTTATTTGTATGAGTAGTTGTTTGATATTTTGGTATAAGATTTGCTAATTTTATTTATGATGTTGTTTTTCATGCACTTAATTTAACAAAACAAAAAACTGCAAAAATAATAGCTTCTTGAGCAAAAATAGTAATTTTATTTTTTACATTAATGGTTGTATTAAATAAAATATGAATTGATACTCAAATAATAAATACTGTTTTAACTGGATTTATAGCAATGCTTACAATTGCTTGAGGTTTAGCTTTTGGTTTATGATGAAAGGAAATAGCAAAAGAAATTTTAGAAAGTTTTAGAAAGTAGCAAAAGCTACTTTTTTGTTTACTTACTATTTTTTTTTTATATAATTATTAAAAAATAATTATTAAATAGTTTTTGTGAAAAAAGATTTTATAGATTACATAAAAAAAGAATTTTGATTTGATGATGAAGAAGTATTAAAGTTTGAGAAATCACTTAATACTCCTCTTAAAAAATCAATAAGAATAAATACAAATAAAATAAGTATAGAAGATTTTAAAAAAAGAGCTAAAAATAATAATTGGATACTTACTTCTACAAATCTTTGAAAAAATATTTTTTATATAGATAGAGAAGATGCTAAAGAGGTAGCATTATGAAATACTCCTGAACATATTGCAGGATATTTTTATGTGCAAGAAGTTGCTGCTAGTTCTAGTCCATTTTATATGAGTGGAGATAAAATTGATTATAATGAATATATTATTTTGGATATGAGTGCTTCTCCTGGAGGGAAAACAACTCAATTACAAGAATATTATCCAAATAGTTTAATTGTAGCAAATGAACTTGATAAGTCTAGACTTAAATGATTTTTTTCAAATCTAGATAGGATGAGTAGTTTAAAAACTGTTGCAACTAACTATGATGGAAGATTTTTTAAAAATATTCCTGAAATTTTTGATAAAATTCTTCTTGATGCACCTTGTAGCTGAGAATGAACTGCATTTAAAACTGATGAAGCTTTAAAATATTGGAATTTAAAAAATATAAAAAATGTAGCAAAGTTACAGTATAAATTACTTGAAGCAGCTATTACTACTTGTAAGGCTGGTTGAGAAATAGTTTATTCTACTTGTACCTTGAATAAATTTGAAAATGAAGGAGTTATAGAAAAGATTTTTAAAAAATATGGAGATTATATAGAAATTATCCCCCTATCCCAACCTTTCCCCCCAAGGGAGAAAGGAGTTAATGTAAGTTCATTTAAAAGAAATTGGCCACACTTAAATTTTACAGGTTGATTTTTTGTGGCTAAAATAAGAAAAGTAAAATCATTAATCCCTCTCTCAATCTCTCCACAAGGGAGAGAGGAAAAAAGTAGTAGATGGAATAAAAAAGAAGAAATAAAGTTTGTAAGGCAAAATATTGAGAAATTAAATTCTACAGATAGGAAAAAAATTAGTGATTTTTTTAAAAATACTTTTGATTTTGATATTTGAGAATATGGATTATATGAATATAATTGAGATATTCAGTTAATAAAAAAATCTTTAAATGATATTTGGGATAAACTATTTTTATACAAAATTTGAATAAATATTGGACAACTAAAAGACTGAGAATTTATTCCAAATTTTTATGCTGGAACTTTTACTAAATTTGATAAAAATACTATAGAAGTAAATAAAGATGATTTAGATAGATTATTAAGTTGATATGAAATAGAAACTAAATTATTTGATTGATATTATCAAATAATTTATGATGATTTGGAAATGGGAATAGCAAAATTAAAGAATTGAAAACTAAAAAGTTTAATTCCAAGTAAGTTGATTAGAAATTAATTTATAATAGAAATATGTATAAAAGAGCAGATATAAAAGTAGGTTTTGCATGTAATAATCATTGTACTTTTTGTGTACAATGAGATAAAAGATATAAATATAAACCAAGAACTATAGAAGAAATAAAATGAATAATAAAAAGGGAATATGATAATTGATGTAAATATGCAGTTTTTACAGGTTGAGAACCTACTGTTCATCCAGATTTAGTAGAAGCAGTGGCTTATGCAAAAGATATAGGTTATAAGCAAATTCAAATTCAATCAAATGGTACAAATTTTGATAAAATAGATTATGTTTTAAAACTTATAAAGGCTTGAGTTACTGAATTTAGTCCTTCAATTCATTGATTTTATAAGGAAACTCATGATAATCAAGTTCATCAAAAATGAGCCTGGGATAGAGTAGTAAAAGGACTTATAAATTTAAGAAAATTAAATCAAATAGTTGTAATTAATTCTGTTATTACAAAAGCTAATTATAAGGAGATTCCTCAATTAGCAGAATTATTAGTAAAACTTTGAGTTAATCAATTTCAATTTGCTTTTGTACATATTTTGGGAAGTGCAGATAAAAATAAAGATATAGTTGTACCTAAAAAATCAGATGTAATTCATTATGTTCATAAATGACTTGATATAGCTAAAAAAGCTTGAATTCCTGCTTTTACTGAAGCAATTCCTTATTGTCTTATGCAAGGTTATGAATGGGCTATTGCTGAAAATATTATGCCTGAAACTACAGTAGTTGATGCAGAGTGGACTATTGACTCTTATGCTGATTATAGATGGAATGAATGAAAAGCAAAAAGAGAAGAATGTAAAAAATGTAGTAAATATAAAGTTTGTGAAGGTCCTTGGAAAGAATATCCTGAAATTTATGGTTGGAATGAATTTAAACCAATTTATTAGAATTTAGATTAAATAAAAAAATAAATAATGCAATATAAAATTTTTTGATGTAAAGTAAATAAATATTATACAGATAAATGGTTAAACTCTGATTATTTAAAAGATAAACAGGGGATTTTTGTTGCTAGTTGTGTAGTTACAGATCAAGCTAAAAGAAAATGGATTAAGTTTATAAAAGATATATTTAAGGAAGTAAAAGAGGTACCGGTACCCAAAACTTTGGGTACCAGTACCTGAAATTGGAAAGTTTATATAAGCTGATGTGGAGCATTTAAGGAATGAGAGGCTCAGCAAGATTTTTTTGAGTTGTATCCAGAACTTAAAGAATTTAAGTGAAGAATAGAAATTTTAGGAGAAGATCCAGAAGAAAAAAAATTGGACTGAAAAAAACAAATAAACTTTGATAAATTAAAAAAGTTAACTCAAAATCAAATTTATACAAAAAAATTTGTATTAATTCAATGAGGTTGTGATAGTTTTTGTAGTTTTTGTCTTACAGTTCAAAAAAGATGAAGACATTATTTTAGAGCTAAAGAAGATATAGTTGAAGAAATTCAGGATTTTGTAAAAGTTTGAGGAAAGGAAGTAGTTTTGACCTGAATAAATCTAGCTGCTTGGTGACTTGATTCTACTAATCCAGAAATATCTCCAGTAAATTCTATTTCAGAAGTTAAATCAAAATTATTTGAACTATTAGAATATATTTTGGAAAATACTTCTATAAAAAGACTTAGGATTTCTTCACTTTGACCTGAATTTGTAGATGAAAAATTATTAAAAATTTTTGAAAATTCTAGAATTTATCCACATTTTCATTTTTCAGTTCAATCTTGAAGTAATAATGTTTTAAAAGAAATGAGAAGGCATTATACTTGAGATTTTATGAAAGATATTTTATTAAAATTAAGAAGTATAAAAAGAAAAGATAATATAAAAATAAGTATTTGAGCAGATATAATAGTTGGTTTTCCAGGAGAAACTGAAGAGGATTTTAAACAAACTCTTGATTTAATAGAAACTTGCAAAATTACAAAGCTACATGCTTTTCCTTTTTCAGCACATAAACTTTGAGAAAATGTTCCAGCTTGATTTTATAAAGAGCAAACCTCAGATAAAGTAAAAAAAGATAGAATGAATAGAATTTTAGAGTTATCAGATAAAATCAGAAATAATTTTATTTTAGAAAATATTTGAGATATTTTTGAAATTTTAGTTGAACAGGTAGATGAAAAATGAAATTGGAAAGGTTGGACTCAGAATTATATTGAAGCAAGTAATGAAAATATAGAAGTTCTTTCTTGAGATATTAAAAAAAATGAGATAATTATTTGAAAATTAAAAAAATAGGGGGATGGCCCTCTATTTTATAGGAAAGATTTTACACATATATCAATAAGTAATACTACAATAAAAATTGTAAAAATTATTGTTGTATATTTTTCTTCCAGTTTTGAGTTTTTAGAAGTTAATTGTACTTCTTCTTGTGTTTTTATTTTTTGCATTTTATGCTCCTTTTTATTTTTGGTTAGCTAGTTATAATAATTTTTATTTAAAAATCAAATGTTTTATTCAGTAATTATTCTTTGAGTTATTTTAGATTTATTTACAAAAAATCTAGCAAATATTTATTTACAAAAAAAAATAAATATCTTGTGAGATTTTTTAAGTTTAAAATATGTAGAAAATACTTGAATTGCTTTTTCTACTCAAATTCCAGGATTAAAATATTTAACTATTATTTTGATTATAGCAATTTTTTATTATTATTTTCTAGAAAGAAAAAAAGAAAAAAAGAAAAAATTGTTTGATTTAAGTTTTTGATTAATATTAGCTTGAGCAATATGAAATTGAATTGAGAGAATATTTGATTCTAGAGTTATAGATTTTATAAGTGTAAAATATTTTTCAGTTTTTAATTTAGCAGATAGTTTTATAACTATTTGAGCTATTATTTATATGTATATATTATTTAAAAATAAAAAGTAATTATGAGTTTTTGACCAAACAAGATTTCATTTAGAGATGTTATTATAAATTCTTTATGATCATTTTGAGCATGAATTATATGAAGTATCATAATTTTATTTTTAGTTTTTGCTACTTCAGGTCTTATTGACATACCTGCTTGATTTGATTCTATGAGGATGTGAAGTAATACAAATACTATATTTCCAATATTTTTATCTGTAATTGCTCTTATTTGAACTTTTGCTACAATGTTTTTAACTTATTTTATTTTAAGTTTAACTGATCCTGATAAATATAAAAAAAATATTATTATTTATGGTCAATTAGCTTTTTTTACAATATTGGTATATTTTTTTATTACACCAGTTTATATTTTTGAATGACTTAAAAATTATGAATTTATTATTTATATATTTTTAGCTCATGTCTTGATATTATCTTTTTGAATCAGTTTGTTATCAGAAATATTGAATAGTTATACTTATGTTTTAACTTGAATTTATGGTAGTTTTATATGATTATTTTCTTCATCAATTATAGCATTATCTATATTTACTTTTTTTCCAAGTTGATATGCAAAATTGATTTCATTGGTTATTTTATTACCAATTATCAATTTCTTAATGACATTTTTTAAACAGTTATTTGAGTTATTATATTTTTATTATTATAAATATACAACACTGGATTCTCTTTGAGATATTTTTAGAACTATTGAACTTGAAGAGAAAGAAAAACAAAGAGAAGAAGAAGAAAAAAATATGGTTTAATTTTTTATAAATAAAATATGATAAAAATTGCAAAGCAAGTAATAGAGTTTTATCTTAAAAATAATAGGGTTCCAAATATTGATGAGTTAATTGTTTTAGATAAATCTCTTGTTTCTAGAAGAGCAAATTTATTTGTTACAATATATAAATGATGAATAGTTCATGGATCAGCATGAAATATAAAAGAGCTTGAAGTAACAGCTTTACAAGAATTGATAAAAAATACTATTGAAGCTATGAATGATTCTAGATTTTGAAATTTAGTTTTATCAGATTTATCAGATATTCAAGTTAGAGTTGATGAAATTATTTCAAGAGATGTTTTGAATACAAATGAAATATTAAAACTTGATCCTTTAAAAAAATGAGTACTTGCTATAAAAAAAGATAGAGAAAAATTGGCTGTAATTTTACCTAATATTTCACCACTTTTATTGACTTGAGAGGATTTTATTTCATCTTTATCTAAGAAATTGGATGAAAAATTTGAAGAAAAAAATTATGATTTATTTGCTATTACAACAAAACAAGAAACTTCTTTTTAAAAAAGAATATTTTGTAGAATAATAAGTAAGATAATAATACACAAAAAGGGAAAAATTTTTTTATTATTATATTACTTATTATTTATTTATTATTAAAATAGTTGTTTATGAATTCTTCTTTTATTTCAATGTTTAATATATCACTTGTTATAATAATTTTTTTACTTGTAGTTATTATTTTTTTCTTGATATCAAAAAATTGACAGAAACAAGATAATAATTCAATAAAATTATTACAAGATCAATTATTAAATTTAAATAAGACACTTGATTTTAGGTTAATAAAATCAAATGAAACTATTTGAAAGACATTGGAAACAAATCAGAAAATATCAAGTGAAGCAACAAAAAAAATAGAAGAAATTACACAAAAATTATCATCACTAGAACAAACAAATAGTCAGATAAAAGATATATGAAATCAACTTAAATGACTTGAAAATATATTACAAAATCCAAAACAAAGATGAATTTTATGAGAATATTTCCTAGAGAGTGTTTTAAAGAATGTATTATCTCCAGAAAATTATGCTTTACAATATAGCTTTAAGTGATGAGATATAGTTGATGGAGTAGTTTTTGTCTGAGAAAACATTATTCCTATTGATTCAAAATTTTCACTTGAAAATTATAATAAAATACTTGAAGCAACAAATAAAGAAACAAGAGAACATTATGAGAAATTATTTAAAAATGATTTAAAAAAGAGAATAGATGAAACAAGTAAATATATAAAACCAGATCAAAAAACTTTAGATTTTGCTTTTATGTTTATTCCTAGTGAGACTATATATTATGATTTGATAACAAATAAGTCTTGAGCATCAAATCTTTTGGAATATGCTTTTAAAGAAAGAAAAGTTATAATAGTAAGTCCTACAAGTTTTTATGCTTACCTGCAGACTGTTTTACAATGATTAAAAGCTTTGGAAATAGAACAAAAAGCAAAAGATATAGCAAAATATGTTTGAAAACTTGCTAGACATCTAGAAACTTATGAAGAGACTTTTAATAAACTTGGTAATTCTTTATGAACAACAGTAAATCATTATAATAATTCATATAAAGAATTTCAAAAAATAGATAAAGATATAGTAAAAATAACACAAGAAGAAAATAACTTAAATCAAAATGTTGTCTATCTTGATAAACCAGAATAAAAAATAAAAACCAGAGCTAAGTCTCTGGTTTTAGTAGTTTAGATAAATATATCTTTGTTTGGTACTTGTTCTTTTACATATTTTTCTACCTCCAAGATAACCACAGATTTTATAGCCAACAAGTCTTTCTTCAACTTCATCACTATAAGTTGTCTGAGGAATTTTTCTAAACTCTATTCTATAACAAGTCTTTGTAGAGTCTTGTCTCATATTATTTGCAATAGTTGCACCAGTTATTCCACCTACAATTTTTGCAACAGTTCTTCCATTACCTCTACCAATTTGATTACCAATTGCAACACCTGCAATAGTTCCAATGATTGTATCAACTCCTATGCTATTTGTATCAACATTGTTTTGTCTACATTGATAAGGAACTTGTACTTGTTCTTCTTGATAAGTAGTATGTGGAATCTGAACTATACTTCTTTTGTATATTGGAGTAGCTTCTGTTACTCTAACTCTTATTGTTTCAGCAAATATATTACTTGTTATAAAAACAAGACCTATAAATACAAGAATAATCTTTTTCATAATATCCTCCTTTTTTTTAATTTTTTGTTATGAAAAGATGTATATATTATATATTTTTAATTATTTGAGTCAATTTTTATTTATTAAAAAATAAAAATATATTTTGTAAAGCTATTTTTACTAAAAAAGTTGTATATTATCATATATATTTTTGACATAAAACTTTTTATATGATTAAATATTAATGTATGTTAATTTATAAAAATAAATATAAAAATATGAAAACTAAAATAATTTCAATTTTAATGTTATTGACTTTAAGTTTGTCTGCTTTTGCAGCTGATGGGAAAGAGGCAACAATAGTAAGCTTAGATTCAACAAAAACAAATATAATTAAGATTTTAACTGATAAAGAATTTAGTTCATCAGATTTAAAATTGAATAGTGAAGCAAAAATATTTAAAGATTTAAATTTAGATAAAGTAACTATTGATTCTACAAATAAGAAAAAATTGGATGTAACTTTGAAGCAAGAATTAAAAGCAAATACATCATATAGTTTTTTATCTGTATATTGAATTGATGGAAATATGGATTTTTCTTTATGAAATGATATTTCTTGAATAGATATAGAAAATAGTGCAACAGATGAAAATGTAGCAAGTATTTTTATAAAATCACCTAAAGAAATAGTTATAACTTTTAAAAAAGATATAACTCCAAGTGATGATTTGGAAGTAAAATTACTTAGACAATTAAAAATTTCTGATATATTAATAGATTCAGATAATGATAAACAAATAAATATATTATTAAAAGATAATTTAGAAGATAGTTCAAATTATATATTGATGTTATTTCAAGTATCTACAAAAGAATGAGTTAAGACTACATTTTTAAATTGAATATATGATTTTTCTACAAATGACTCATTACAAGATCAAAAAATAACAAATCTTACAAAAGAAAATGTTTTAAAAAAAGTAGCTTTAAATGCAGCTGAAACACCAGATACAGGAACATCAACAAATATACTTGTCTTACTTACATTTATAATGTCTAGTTTAATATTTTTTAGAAGAAAAAAAGCTTAAAAATATTATATTTTAAAAAAGCATTAATTTTTATAAATTAATGCTTTTTTAATTTACACATTTTTATATTAAAAAGTCTAGTTTTTTTTGAAAAAATATTTGCAAGTTAAGGACTTTTATAGTAAACTAGAGCAGTCCTTGATAAAAGGAGTAAATTTTAATTTTAAAATTTTTGTATTTTATTTCTTAATAAATATATATTCATGAGAAATACAAAAAAAGCCTTCACATTAGTGGAACTTATAGTAGTTATTACTATATTAGCTATCTTAGCAACTGTTGCATTTGTTTCTCTAGGAGGACAAACTGACAATGCTAGAAATACTGTTAAAAAAGATAACTTAGGTAAATTAGCTTCTGCTGTTGAAACAGTAAAAACTCAAGGAGCAAGTTTAAAATCTTTTTTAAAAACTGCAAACTCTAATTTAACTTGAGCAACAGATTATATTGCTTGAGATACTGCTACTAATTTAGCAGCTTTATGATACTATGGAGCAGGTGATGTTAATTTAACAGCATTAAAAGTAAAAGCTGAAGATTTTTCAGATGGAACTAATAATTTTAAATATGGTTATACTTCTAGAAAAGGTGGTAATTATGAATTAGCTGCTACTTTAAAAGAAGGTGATTTAGAAAAAGCTTATGTTGTTGGTAATTATCAATCAAGATCTACTTGATCTACTTTAACTTCATGAACATGAAAAGCAGTTGCTAATTCAAGTACTAGAACTTCATTTGCTATATCAGCTACTGATGCAAATAAACTTTTACCTTGAGATATTATAACTAATTGAACTGCAACTGGTAAAATCATTTCTATTTCAGATAGTTTAACTTCTTTAATTATAGAAGGAAATCAATCAGCTTTTTCTACTGGTACATCTATCTATTTAAAAGAAAATGAAGTAGAATGATTAATTAGAGGTGTTAATTGAAAAGCTGTAGTTAAAGATACTGAAAATGTTCCTTATAACTTACAATAATTATAGTTTTATTATAACAAAAAAAATCATCCAATTTGGATGATTTTTTTTACATTAAACTTTCTTTTATAAGTTTTGGATTATTTGAATACTTAAGTCCTTCTTCTTCTGTAATAAGTCAGATTTTTATATAATCTATGATATCTTTTTCTAGTAGTTGCATTCATTCTCTTTGTCACATTTGAATCAAACTAGGAATTTGATGAAATTCATTTTCTCTTATGATATTTGCTATTGCTCAGTTGTTAACTAATATTTCTTTTGCCATTTTTACTCAGGTTCAGTCTCTAAATTTTAATAATCTTTGAGAGAAAATAGCTAGTAGATTATCTGCAAGTTGTAACCTAACTTGATTTTTTTCTGGTCAACTAAATGAATCAAGTATTCTTGTAATAGTTTGATGTGCTCATCTAGTATGTAGAGTAGAAAAAACTAGATGTCCTGTTTCTGCAAGAGTAAGTGCCATTTCCATTTCTTCTCTTGTTCTCATCTCTCAAAATAAAAGTACTTGTGGATTTTGTCTCATGGCTCACATAAGTGCTGTTTTGTAGTCTGGAACATCTTTTCATATTTCTTTATGTTCCATTATAGATTTTTTATTTGGATGAACATATTCTATAGGATCTTCTATTGTGATTATATGTTTTGTATAATTTCTATTAATATAATCAATCATAGCAGCTAGAGTAGTTGTTTTACCTGAACCTGTAGATCATGTAACAAGTATTAATCATTGTCATTTTTTTGTTACATTTTCATATATTTCAGGTAGATGTAAATCTTCTATGTTTGGTATAGTTCAGCTTAAAAGTCTTAAAACAATCATATAATTTCATAATTGAAAACTTATATTTGCTCTGAATCTTCTACCTGAAAATTCAAAAGAAAAATCTAGATTTTTATATTTTATAAGTTTATCATGTTGTTTTTCATTTATTATAGATTGTGCAAATTCTAGTGTATCTTTCCATTTTAAAACATCAATTCATTGATCTATTTTTACTATTTCTCCTCAGATTTTTATAGATGGGAATGCTCATACTGTGATATACATATCACTTCATTCATTTTCTATAAAGACTTGTAGTAATAAATCTCTTATTTTATGTTCTGGTCTTATTACATCTTTTAACATTTTATTTTTATTTTATAAATATAAGTTTATTTTAATTTTTTTATAAATTTTTTGCAATTTTTCACATTTCAAAGAAAGGCATCATTATTGAAATAACAATTGATCAAACTAAAAATCATACAATTACAATAATTAATGGTTCCATCATAGCAGATAAATTTCAGATATATCTTTTTAATTCATTGTTATAATTTGCTCAGATTTTTTTAAGTGATTCTGATAAACTTCATGTTTCTTCTCAAGTAGATACAACATATGCAAATTCTTCTGCAAATAGGGGATTCATATATATTGAAGATTCATATTCTAGATTTAATCATAAAGCTTTTGAAATAGTTAGTCAAAGTTCTACTTCATTTTTTACTCTGATTATTTCTTTTTTATATGCTTGATTTGGAACTACTTGTGCACTAGTTTTTAAAGCTTCAAGTAATAATACTCAAGAATCAAGAAGTAGAGTAAATGATTTTATAAAGTATACAATATTTGATTGTTTTACTATATATCAAAATATAGGCATTTTTGTAGCAAACTTTGATAATGCTAGTTTTCAAGCATATGTTTTATTTATTAGTTTTAATATAATAAATATAGCAATAAGAAAGAAAACTACTTTTATTCATTGAGATCAGACATGACATTTATCTGGAGAGTTTGCAGATTTTCATTTTACTATTGTTCATACATAATTATTTCAAAATTTTTCAAAGCTACATGAATTATTTTTTTCATCAAATTTTATATTTTTTCATTCTTGTGTAAAACCTCATAAGAAATCTGATATATTTACAACTATTTGAGTTGGTCTAGGTAATTTTGCTCATGCTTTTGCAAAAGCTGCTGTTACTCTTGGAACAATAAAAATCATCATAAATACTACCATTGCTATTGTAAGAGTAAGAAGTATCATAGGATATATCATAGCACCTTTTACTTTACCTTTTAGTTCAAGATTTTCTATCATTTGTGTATCAAGCTCATTTAGAATCAAACCTAATTTTCAAGTTTTTTCTCATACTTTTATCAAGGCAATAGTTAAAGTATCAAATACTTTTGGATATGTTGCCATAGTTTCATTTATAGCAATTCAGTGATCAATATTTTCTTTTATTTCAACAACTATATCTTTTAAGTATGGATTTTTGATTTGTTTTGCAATAATTCATAGAGCTCATTTTATATCAATTCATGAATTAACAAAAATAGATAATTTATTTATTAATTGCCAAACTTCTTTTTTTGATACACTCTTAAATAAAACAATATCTTTATTTCATAAAGTTCATTGCTTTTTTTGTTGTTTATTTTGAAGTTTTCTAGCTTCTTCTAATAATTTTATTAGTTGTGAATTATCAAAATTTCAGTGTTTATCATAAAATGTATTACCAAATATTCACATAATTTTAAATTAAATTTTAATTATATATTTCAATCTTTTGCAATAATATCTTCAACTTCTTTTATAACTGTTTGATAATCTCATTTTTTTAAAAGATGTTTCAATATATTATATTTATTTGTCATTCTTTCTTCTTTTAGTTTTACCTTATATGATTGTTCTTTTGCAATAGCTTTTTTTAAATAATTATTTATTTTTTTATCAATAAATCATTCTTTTATATATTTTATTGCTTCTTGTTTTAATCTTAAAATTTCTCATGTATAGTAAAGAGAATCTAAGTTTTTTATTATATTTTTAAGTTTTCTTTGTTTTTCTAATTCTTTTAATTCCTCTTCAATTTCAATTTTAGTTTTTCATTTTATTTTTCTTAGTTCTTCTTTTGATGGAGCCCAATCTAAATCAAGTTCTTTTACTAAATCTTTTTTATCTTTTACTAAATCTTTATTTTTATTTCTTCAAAGAATCATAATTGTAATATCATCATTGAAGTTTGCTCATTGTTTAAAATATTTGATATCATTTATAATATAATCATATATTTTATTTGGTTTTTTTTCTGATTGAGCAACTGTTTTAAATACTTCCATTAATTTATCTATTCCATAATTTTTTTGTTCTTTTGATTTTGTTTCAATTAATCAATCACTATAACTTAGTAATATATCTCAAGGTTGCATTTCAAGTTGATTTTCTTTTATTTTTTCTGGATCTTTTAAAATTAATGTTCAAGCAGCAATTCATCATGCATTTATTTTTTCAACTTTATTTTCTTTTGCTTTGTATAGTAACATTGGTTCATGTCACATTCAAACATATTTAATTTTTTTATATTCATCTTTATCTATTTCAAAAAATATTGATGTTATAAAATTTCTTGATTTTAAATCTTGTTTTAATTCATTGTTTATATTGAAAACTAATTTTTTTAAATCATATTTTCATGCTAGATTTGAAAATAATTTTGATATCATAGATACAATAAAACCTGCTCTGATTCATTGTCATGTTGCATCACCAATAAAAAAATCATATTTTGTTTTTCATTCATATATTCATAGAGCATCTCAAGCAATTTTTGATGCTCAAAGTATTTTTCAATAAAAGTCATATCAAATCATATTATCCTTTGAGATTTCTTTCACAAGTCATTGATGAATACTTGCAAGTTTTTGTTTTGCTAGTTCATTTTTTACTTTATTATCTTCTTCTATTAATAGATTTACTTCATCTAATAATTCTTTTCTTTTTTGTCTTTCTTTTAATTTTTTATAGAAGTTTAATTTATCTTTTAAACTTTCCCATAAACTATCTTCTTTTAATTGATCTCTTTTCTTATTTTTATCATCTAAATTAACTGTATTTCCAATCAATTTTAATGCTTCAAGTTTTGCATTTTCTTTTAATTTTTTTTCTTGTCTTTTTCTTTCTTTTTCAATTGATTTTTGAATTATTTTTTTTTCTTTATTATAAAAATCTATAACTATTCTTTTAGTTTTATTTTCTTCAATAAAATTTTGTAAAATTACTAAAGCATCATTACTTCTATTTGTTGAGATTAAATGCTCAAGTTCTTCTTTTATTTTTTTAAATCTTATTTTAAATCTTTCTATTTCTTGTTTTTCAATATATTTTTTTTCAAGAGTATCTTTTTTATTTTTTAATTTTTCTAGAAGTTTTATTCTATCCTCAAAAGTTTTTTTATATTTTTCTTTTGTTTTATTTATTCAAAATCTTTCAACATCAGATTTTTTATCTATATCTTTAACTAATCATTCTACTAGATTTTCAAAAGCTTTTTTTTCTTTTTGTTTTATCTCATCTATTGCTTTTTCAGCTTTTTCCCACTCAGAACTAGCAATAAACATTTTTATAGTTTTTATTGCTTGGTTGAAATTTTTTATATTTGCAATTTCTTCTTGGGTTTTTTTTCTAAAAAAAGAGAACATAATAAGTTTTTAAAATTAAATTAATTTAAGGGCTTCTTCTATTGTAGTTTGTCATAATAATGCTTTTAATAATGCATCTTGAACAATTGTAATCATTCAATGTTTTATAGCTTCTTCTTTCATTTCTGAAGCTGATGCATCATTTAATATCATTGGTTCTAGCCATTCTTCAACAACTAGTACTTCATGAAATCAAAGTCTTCATTTAAATCATGTTCAGGCACATTTATCACATCATTTTCAATGATAAAATTTTAAGTTATTTAAACTTTCTTGGTCTAATAGATTTTCCAAAAATTTTTTAGCTTTATTTATTATAGGAGGAGCAACTTCAGCTTCTTCTTTACAATAAGGACATATTTTTTTTCAAAGTCTTTGAGATATAACCATTTTCATAGCTGATGCTATTAAAAATGTTTCTACTCACATATTTACAAGTCTTTGTATAGTTCAAGCTGCTGAGTTTGTATGGATTGTTGATAATACTAAGTGACCTGTTAATGCTGCTTCTACAGCCAATGTAGCTGTTTCTTTATCTCTGATTTCTCATACCATTATGATATCTGGATCTTGTCTAAGTAATGTTCTTAATCATGATGCAAATGTATATCATATTTCAGGTTTTACTTGAGATTGATTTACATATTCTATATTATATTCTATAGGATCTTCAAGTGTAGATATATTGTATTCTAATGGATTATAGTTTTTTAATATTCAAAATAATGTTGTAGATTTACCTGACCCTGTTGGTCAAGAAACAAGTATTATTCAATATGTTGATTTTAAAACTTCTTTTACTTTTCATACATTCATTTCTAGTAATCATAATGCTTCAATATTTGTTAATCCTGCATCTTGTTTTAATATTCTCATTACAACTTTTTCTCAGTATTTTGTTGGTAGAGTAGAGAATCTTATATCAACATTTTGGTCATCTTTTTCATAATAATATACTATTTTACCATCTTGAGGTTTTTTGTTTTCATCTATTTTAACTTTTGCAAGTACTTTTAATCTAGTTACCATTGCTGATGTATTTCTAGGATCTACTTTATCATAGATAAAAAAATCTCAATCTTTTCTAAATCTAACTAATATAAACTCTTCATTTGGTTCTATATGTATATCTGATGCACCATAATCAATAGCTGCTTTAAAAAGACTATTCATATATGATACAATATCTCATATATCTTTTCTAGTCTCAATTTTATCTATATCATCAATCTTTTTTAATGTAAGGTTTTCAGCCATAAAATTATTTAATATTTATATATTTTATATATGATAGCATATATTTTTATATATTTTAAAAAATATAACTTTACAATTATGTTTTTTAATGTTTTAAAAAAATACTAACTTATTTTGAGTTAGTATTTTTTTCTTTTTCTTCTTGTATATGTTTTTTTAATTTTTCAAGTTTTAATTTTTCAAGTTTATTTTGTATATATTTATTAAAATTATCTTTATTATTTAATATTTTTCAATCAATTTTATATTTATTTGTATTTGATAATTGATAATTTATAATAAATCAAAATTGATTTAATTGTTTTGTTGTCCAAGTATCTTTTATTATTTTATTTATTTCTTTTTTTTCTATTTTTTGAGTTTTTTGTCATACTATTTCTAATATATTTGTTTTTAATTTTTTTGTAATAGGATTATCAATTTTAAATATAATAATAAATGCCAGAGATGATAATATTAATAAACTACTAAAAATAGCAAAAAATATTTTTTTAGGAGAATCAGGTAATTTTATTTTTTTTGATTCTTTTATAGCTTCTTCTTTTTTATTTAGAAAATCTGAAGTATATCAAGAAAAAATTTCTTTATTTATATTTTCATCTTTTTTAATATCTTCTATATTTTGTAAATCTGAATTATTTTGTTCTTTTGTTATGTTTTCAGTTGTATTATTATTTTCCTTTTTAATATTTTCTTCTTTTTTATCTATATTTTCAGTAATTCTTTGTATAGGATCAATATTTTCTATTTTTTTATTAAAAGGATTAATATTTTTTTGATTTTGTTTATTAATTATATTTTCATTTTTGTCTTGTTTTTTATCTATATTTTTATTGATATTATTATTTATATTATTTTCTTGTTTTTTATTTATATTTTCAGTTTTTATAAGATTTTCTTTTTGTGTAGAAATTGTAGGAGTTTTATTAGTATTATCTACAGATTTTTTTTCAATAATATCTTTTTTTTCTTGATTTTCTGTCTTATTTTTTAATATATTTCATTTTAAAGCATCAAGATTTAGTTTAGGTTTGTTTATTTCTGTCATCATTTTATGATTAAGAATATATTATATTACTAATAATACAATATTTTTAAAAATGTGTCAAAAAAAAGAAAGATTTTTTTATCTTTCTTTTATAAATGACATCAAGTATTGACCAATGCTCAAGTATCTGTTATTATTTGATATTCAACTGGATCAGAAGTTAGAGGTATTAATAGTTTATTTGCTTCTTTAATTTCTGTACAATTTCTATAATCAGTATTTTGCCAAAAATTATCATCTTCTTCAACTTCATTTAAGATTCAAGTAAATGAAGTTCAATCATGGTATGGTTGGTAAGGATCCTCAATAGTATAAGGTAGGTTATGAAATTGATTATCAAATATAAAATAGTCTTTATTTGAATTATCTTTTATTTCAACTTTAGTTCATTGTATCTTTGTCATAGCTAGACCTATAGTTGGTAGATTATTTTTTGATACAGTTTTATAATCTCATCATACTAAAGCTGTACTTTCATCATTATTTTCAAGGGTAAGGAATAACTCAAATTCTTGTTGATTTTGAGTAGTACTATAAACATAGTAAGTTTTAGTCTTTGGATCTTTAGGTAGCTTTTCTAAAGAGTCTAAGTGAACATTTTTATTTAAAAATCATTGGTAAACTACACTTATTCCACTAAAAGTTAGATTATATGCATTTCAAGGTATAGCATAATATCATCTTTTTTGTTTATAAACTTTAAGTGCACTAGAAACTTGTGATAAGTCAGATTTTCTTTGAGAATCTCTGGAATCACCTAAAAGTCCTGAATAACTATAAAATCATATTCAGGCTAGTATTATTATAATTGTTGTTGCAACAATTAATTCTACAAATGTAAAAGCTTTTATTTTCATTTTTATTAATTTAAAATTTATAAGTATTTATTCTACTATTTTATAACTACTAGTTTTTATTATATTATATTTAACATTGTCTATTCTATCATACCATTTTTGTTCAAAATAGTTTTGTAATCACCTTATTTCAGTATCTGTAAGTGCATGATTCCAAGATATGAATTCTCAAAAATATCATTTAAATGGTAGATTTGCATCTTCTGAAGTAGTATCATAAGGACTCCATGGTTTAACACTCCATTTATTTATATTTCATATTCATGCTAAATAATGTTCAGGCATAGGATCTACATGGTCAGTTTCTTTTACAAGTTTTCAATTTAAGTATATTTTTAATCTATTTTCAGAATCTATAGGATCTCTTATTACTTTTACAATTGGTTGGATTAATCAAGTTTGTATTCAATATCCAGCATCAGGATGTCTAAAATGGCTAGAATCTTGAACTATAGTGATAAAATAAATACTATTAGGCATTATACTTCATAAATCTACAGATTCTACTTTATGTCAATCTCAATCTGGATCATCCCATTCAAAATACCAATTTGAATCAGATGAACTATAACTTGAGGCTGAATAAGCTGTTTTACAAGGAGCTGAACCATTACAATTTTCTACTTTATTATGGACTCATGCATATAAATCTCAATTATGAATCATAAAATTATATCATGTAGCAGCTCATCATTCTTCATAAACAACTTGATCACTATTTACATCATCTCAAGTTTTAAATACTATTGAATATGTTTTTGCTTGATAAACTCTATTTGCATAATTATCTCAATCATTATTTAGAATTTTATTTTCAGGTAATTTTAATAAGTCATCACTTCAATCAAATTTTAATCAAGGCTTATCTTTTATTATATTTTTTTCAAATATAGGTCTTTTTCAACTATCAGATTCAGTAGCATCTATTCAATTTCAAGATAAATCTTTTAAAGTTGAAATTGAATCTCAAGGATTTATACCTGAATTATTATTTCAATTTATATTATTAGCATCATACCAAAATACCATATTTGGAATTTCATTTGGATATATTACATGTCTTAATATATCAGCTTTAAATTGAAATAATCTTTTATATGATTTTCATATATTTTTTGATGGATCTATTGGATTTCATAAATAATCTATATATTTATATTTTTCATTTGTAGATCAAGTTAATATAGTAAAAGTTTTATTTGTTTTATCTTTTTTTATATAAAAAAATTCATTGTTATTCATTTCTGGAATATTTAATTTTTTTATAATATTTTCTGAATTTCACTTTATTATATGTGAGTAGATATTACTTTTATATGTTAATTCAACTCATTTATTAAATCAAAATATATTTAATATACCTAACATAGTAAAACTAAGTATAAAAACAGCTATTATAATTCATACAAGACTTTCTGCTTTTTTGTTTTTTATCATTTGCAAAAATATTAAATTAAATATAATTTATTTGTACTTTATTATATGTAATTTTTTAAAAAGTGAAATTTTTTAAACAAAAAAAAGCAATGACTCTTACAGAACTTGTTATTGCTGTTATGGTGTGAGCTGTAATACTTGTAATTATTTTTAATTTTGTTGCAGATAATGGGAAAGAACTTCAAGATTCAAGGGAAAGAACTTGAGTTTTTCAGGATATTTTTAAGCTTAAAGATGATTTAAATAAAAAAACCAGATGATGATATTATGTTGGTACTTGAATAATTGACTTAGATAAAGGAGTATGATATGATGTACTTATGTTAACTAATGATGATAGTACAAAAGGTTATTTATATTGAGTAGTAGATACTAATACTATGAAACTTGATTGAACTTGAGATTATGATATATATTGAGATAAAGTTATATGATATAGATCTTTAAGTAAAAATGAAATTACTGAAATAAGTTCCAATCCAAATAAAGTTTATGAAAAGAAATTTTTTAAAGATAAACTATATCCTATGCTTTTTTCAAAAGATTTTCAAGTTGATTATTATAATACCTGAACAATACTTGATTTAAATTTAACTATATGATCAAAATATTTACCATCTTTAGATTGAACTAAAATAAGTTCAGTTATAAAAAAAGATGATTTAATAAAATTTAATCTTGATTTTTAATTTAATATGTTGAAAAATTTAAAGGCAAACACATTGTTATATGTTTTAATACTTGTAAATATAGCTCTTATAATGTGAGTTGTAGTTTTTAATAATTCTATAACTATTTCAAATAATTTAAATATTTGAACAAATGCAGAGGAAGTATATAGAAATATTTATGATAAATGACATATTGCATTACAATCAGTAAAAAAATTTAATAGTAATTGAGGTTGATTTACTGATATCATATCTTGTCCTACTAATGTAACTATGAGTGGTTCAAATTACAAAGTTACTTGAATAAATACTCAAATGGCTTATGAACATTGAACTATATATTGTAAATGAACATATAGATGAGATGATTTTAAAATATTTTTTAATATAGATAGGAATGATTATGATTCAGCTTATTATTTAGGAGATTTAGTTAAATTAAAATATGATACAAGTACTGGAAGTACAACTTATACTTTAGATACTACAAATAATATTTGACCTAGTACAACAGTATGATGATGGAATAATACTTTTTGAAGTAAAGAATATGCAGCAGATAATGATTTATCTACTAGATATAGAACAACTAGAACTCGGTCAGATATAACTTATGTAGATTTTATCTTTTCAACTTCACAAAATATTTGAAGAATTATTTTAAAGAAGAAAAAAAGAACTTATTATAAATATACTAATAAAGTTTATGTGTATTTTTATGATGATTCTTGAAATGAAATAGCTAATTGATATATCTCTTGATATAGAAATAAAACAAGTGTAACATTAGATTATCCAAATTGAAAAACTAAAAAAACTAAAAAAATTAGGATAGAAAATTGATATTATGGTAGACGGCTTAATTTATTAGACTTATACATGTATAAATATAATATTTCAGGTTGATGATGAGGGCCTCTTTGGATATGAGAGAGAAAATTTAATGATTCAGATAATACATTAATTAGTTTTGATACACAGTGAACAGGTTGATGAGATGGTATTGATGATGATATGAATAGTGATGATTATAAATGAAGTTCAACATGAACTATAAATTATCCTTTTGGTTATGAAGATGATGATGTATTGCCTAGAAAAACTTTTTGGTGAAATGTACCAGTATGAGCTAAGTATTATAATATATTTTGGAATAATTATAAAACAGATGATTTTATAAATAATAATCCATATAATTCTTTATGATATAGTAAAAAAATTTGAGATGTTTGAACTTGATATGTATATCTTGATACTTATAATACAGATAATAGCTGAACTTCAATTTTTGATTTAAAGATAATTGAATTTGATAAAAATGCTTATAAACAGAAAAATACCTTATTAGCAGTAAAATCTTGGGAATGAACTTGAATATCAAATTTTGTATGATATATAGAAAAATCATCTAGTTGAAATTTATCTTTATCTTATTATAAAACTTGAAATGAATTTCCTTTTGATTTTAAGGATAAAGATTATGCAATTTTTGTTACAAATGAGAATAAAATTTGAGATATAAGTTATATATTGAAAGCTGAGACTGATACTTGAACTTGAATATATATAAATCCTGTAAATGATTCTTTAACTTGAACAATTGAAGTTATGGCAAATCATATGCTTATGGGATGAGAGAAAAACTTTATTTGAGAAAATTTTAAAATAGTTTGACCTAAATAAAATTTGTATTTTTGTAAAAATACTTATAATCTGAATATAAAATAAAAGCTGAATATCAATGTTCAGCTTTTATTTAACTATAATTTATAATTTTATTTTAATAAAATGGACCCCTTACTCATACTATTATTTTTAGTTTTATTTTTACTTTCTGCTTTTTTTTCAGGTACAGAACTAGCTTTAATGAGTTTACCTGTACATAAAATTGATACACTTATAAAACAAAATAAATTTTGAAGTAAATCTCTTAAAAAAATCAAAGAAAATAATGATAGATTATTAATAACTATTCTTATTTGAAATAATTTGGTAAATACTTTTACTGCGGCACTAGCTACTTCATTATCTATAACAATAGCAAGAAGTTGATGATTATGATTAAATGAATCAACTGCTATTTGAATTTCAACTTGAGTTGTTACTTTTTTATTACTTTTATTTTGAGAAATAATTCCAAAATCAATAGCTACTAAAAATGCTGCAGTAATTTCTTTGTCTGTTGCTCCTATTTATAAATTTTTAATGCTTATTTTATATCCAGTTATTAGTTTTATGGAGATTTTAATAAAGCTATTTTCAGGAAAACAAAAAGTAGAGCAAATAACTGAAGAGGAGATTGAGAGTTTTATAGATATGTGAAAAAATTCTTGAGGATTAGAAGAGCATGAACATGAAAAAATAAAATCAATTTTAGAATTTGATGAAACTACAGTAGAGGAAATAATGACTCCTAGGGTAAAAATAGAAGCTATTTCTGATGAAATTACAGTAAAAGAAGCAATGGATTTTTTCTTATCTCATACTCATTCTAGAATTCCTGTATATCATGAAACAATAGATAAAATAGATTATTTTCTTACTTCTAGAGATTTAATAAAAGAATTTTATAATTGAAATTTAGATAAAAAAATATCTGAAACACAATTAAAAGAAGTATTAAAAGTTCCTTTAAATCAGTCTATTGCAAAATTAATGGAAACTTTTCAAAAAGCTCATAAAATAATGGCTATTATAATTGATGAATATGGTTGAGTTTCTGGTTTAATTACTATGGAAGATATCATTGAAGAAGTATTTTGAGAAATAAGAGATGAAACAGATAAAGAAGCTGAAGAGTTTATAAAAATTTGAAAGAATAGTATTAGAGTAGAGTCAGATGTTTTGATAGAAGATGTATTGGAAAAGTTTGATTTAGAACTTGAGGATATAGGTTTAGATCAAAAAGAATTTGATTGAGAAAATTTAAGTTATGTTATTACTCATAAACTTGAAAGATTTCCAAATACTTGAGAAATAATTACTTTTGATATAAAAAAAGATAATCAAGAAGATAAAAAAGAAATTTTAAGTTTAAAAGTTCTTTCTATTGATAATGCAAAAATAGGTAAGGTTGATATAAGAATTATTGAAAAATAAAAGCAATTACTTTAGTAATTGCTTTTTTAGTTGTTTTCTTATATCTCAATTATGGAATTTTAATAAGTTATCATTTATTATAACTCAATAAGGTTTTCATATTTTTTTATAATGATTTAGAGTTTTTGGAAGAAAAAGTTTTTTTAATATATTATTGATGATTGTTAATGGGTGGTAATCATTTATTTTATGTAATATAATTTGTTTTGTTGTCATATTTTTATTTTTGTTTTAATATATTTATTTTATTATATCATTAATTTTATAATAAATAAAAAAGTAAGACTTGAATTATCTTACTTTTTATATTTAATATATTTTTAAAACATTATTACAAATTCTCATTTGATTTTTGAGGGATTTTCTTCAAAATATTTTATTATTTCATTTAGATTTCATCTTATAAATTGTTCATATTTTTTAGTTAATTCTCTAGCAATTACAATATAATGTTCTTCTCAGAAATATTCTTGCATTTCTTTAAGTGTTTTTATAATTCTATGGACAGATTCATAAATAACTATTGTTTCTGCATTTTTTTCAGATTTTCTTTCTACTAGTTTTTTAAATAAAGTTTGCCTTCATTTTTTTATAGGTAAAAATCAAAGATATAGAAAATGATTCATAGGCATCCCTGATCACATTAAAGCTGTTGTAAAAGCTGTTACTCAAGGAATAGGAATAATTTCTATATCATTTTCTAAAGCTTCTTTTATTAGAATATATCCTGGGTCACTTATTCAAGGAGTTCATGCATCTGATATTAAAGCTATATTTTTTCATTGTTTTAGTTGTTCTATTATTTTATCAGTTTTTGTTTTTCATGAATGAGAATGGAAGCTTATCAAAGGTTTTTTAATATCATAATGATTAAGTAAAGTAGAACTTGTTCTAGTATCTTCACAGGCAATTCAGTCAACATTTTTTAGAGTTTCTATTGCTCTATAAGTTATATCTCATAGATTTCAAATTGGAGTTGCTACTATATAAAGCATTTTTTAAAATTATATATTAAAAATTTAGAAATATTTTAATAAAAAATATGAAAAAAGCTAATAAAAATATTGACTAAAATAAAAAAAATTATAAAATACTAGCACATAAAATATCTAAGTGCTAGTATTTTATTTATTAACAAATAAAAAATATGACAAATAAATATAATTTTGAAGCTGAAACTTGAAGAGTATTAGAACTTTTAACTCATAGTATTTATTCAAATAAAGAAATTTTTTTAAGAGAATTAATATCAAATGCAGCTGATGCAATAGATAAAGCTAGAATAAAAAGTTTAACAGATTCTAGTTATTTAAAAGAAGGTGAAAAATTTGAAATAAAGATTGAAACTAATCCTAAAAAATGAACAATTACTATTTCAGATAATGGTATATGAATGGATGAAAAAGAAGTGGTTAAAAATCTTTGAACTATTGCTAAATCTGGGACAAAAGAATTTATTGAAAAGCTGAAAAAAGCAAAAGATGAAACTGAAAATAACTTAATTGGACAATTTTGAGTAGGTTTTTATTCTGCTTTCATGATTGCAGATAAAGTTGAAGTTGAGACAAAAGCAAATAGAAAAAAAGCTGTTAAATGGATTTCTGATTGAAAAAGTTGATATGAAATATTAGAATCAGATAAAAAAGATAGATGAACAACTATTACTTTATATGTAAAAAAAGAAGAAAAAGAGTTTTTAGAAGATTGGAAATTAAGAGAATTAATTAAAAAATATTCAAACTATGTAGGAGTTCCAATTATGATGAGAGCTTATGATTCTAGAACAGATGAGGAAAAGAAAAAAGAACCAAAAGTAATGGATTTTGAACAAGTAAATGATACAAAACCAATTTGGAAAAAATCTAAATCAGAAATTAAAAAAGAGGACTATATTGAATTTTATAAAACTGTATCAAATGATTGGAATGAACCATTATTTTGGTTACATACAAATGTAGAATGATTAGTTTCATATAAATCTATACTTTTTTCTCCAAAAGAAGTTAATATGTATCAAGATTTAACTAATCCAAATATTGAATATGGACCAAAACTTTTTGTTCAAAATGTTTTGATATTGGAACATGCAAAAGAAATTTTACCTATTTGGCTTAGATTTATTTCATGAGTTGTTGAAACTTCTGACTTACCATTAAATATAAGTAGAGAAATGCTTCAATCAAACTCAGCTCTTGATAAAATAAAAAAAGCATTAACAAAAAAAGTGATTTCTGAATTATGAAAGACTCTTAAAAATAAAAAAGATGATTATTTAAAATTTTGGGATAATTATTGAAAAATTTTAAAAGAATGAATTCATTATGATTATGATTTAAAAGAAGATATTGCTTGAGTTTCTTTGTTTAATTCAACTCTTGAAAACAAATTAATCACTTTAGATGAATATTTACAAAAAGCAAAATCAGTAAAAAAAGAAGTAGAAAAAGATTGAAAGAAAGAAGAAATAGAAGAAAAAACAATTTATTATATAATTGCTAAATCTATATCTGAGGCAAAAGCTAGTCCTTATATGGAACAATTTATTTCTAATAATGTAGATGTTTTAATTTTAACAGATGCAATAGATTCATTTTTAGTTCAATGATTTACTGAATATAAAGATGCAAAACTTGTTTCAATAACAAGTGAAGATATTGAATTATCTGAAAAATCTGAAGAAGAAAAGAAAAAAATAGAAGAAAAAAATAAAGAATTTAAAAGTTTATTTGATTTGACTAAAAATATTATTTGAGAAGATAAAATTGAAGATGTAACTTTTAATGATAAACTAGGTTCTTCTCTTTGAGCATTGAAAACTCCTAAAAATGGTATAGATCCACAAATGGAAAAAATGATGAAAGCAATGTGACAAGATGTTCCTACTCAAAAAAGAATTTTAGAATTAAATCCAAATAATCAATTAGTGAATTTAATGAAAGAAGAATTTGATAAGGATATGAAGTCAGAAAAATTAAAAGATGCTGTTAAATATGCTTATTATCAAGCAATTCTTCTTGAATGATGAGAACTTGAAAATCCAAGAGAATTTGTAGATTTAATTAATAAATTTGCTTGAAATTATTTAAAATAAAAAAGTCTAGATTTTATTCTAGACTTTTTTGTAATAAATATATTTTTATGTTAGAATTATAATAGATTATATTTTAATATAAAAATAATGGCAAATGTTACAGTGTGAACTATTTTGGAATATGCTATAAAGACATGAGCATCTGATATTCATATAACAGAATGAAAAGCTTTAACTTTTAGAATTGATTGAAAACTAAAAGTGATGACACAAGCTTGAATTATAGATTGAGTAAAATCAAAACAGATTTTATTAGAATTATTAAATGAAGATAAGGTAAATGTAAAAAAATTTTTAGAAGAACATGATTTAGATTTTGCTTATATTTATAAAGATTGAACAAGTTTTAGATGTAATGCTTTTTATAAACTTTGAAAGATTTCATTTGTATTAAGAAGAATTGCAAATACAGCTATGAGGATAGAACAACTTTGATTGCCTCAAGCTGTAAATGTTTTTACAAAATTAAAACAATGATTAATATTAATTACTTGACCAACAGGTTCTGGTAAATCAACATCTATGGTTGCTATTTTAGAGAGAATAAATGAAGAGAGATGAGAACATATTTTAACTATTGAAGATCCTGTAGAATTTGTATTTAAAGATAAAAAATCAGTATTTTCTCAAAGAGAAGTATGAAGAGATACAAATTCATTTTCAACAGCTTTAAGAGCAGCTATGAGAGAAGATCCAGATATTGTTATGGTCTGAGAGTTAAGAGATGCTGAAACAGTAAAAGCAGCAATGGAGTTAGCTGAAACATGACATTTAGTTATTTCTACTTTGCATACATCTAGTGCAGTACAAACAGTTTCAAGAATATTAAGTTTTTTCCCTTTAAATTCTCAAAATGCAATAAGAGAAAAACTTGCAGATACTTTAAAATGAGTTTTATCTCAAAGATTGATTCCAAAAATTGGATGATGAAGAATTGGTATTTATGAGTTAATGTTTGTAAATACATGAATAAAAAATTTGATAAGGGAATGAAGAATGAATCAAATTCAGTGAAATATTGAAACTTGAATGAAATATTGAATGATCACAATGAGAAAATTTGCAGATAATTTAAAAGATCAATGATTAGTATTGGAAAGTGAATATATAAATTACTTTAAAGAAGATGCTGATTTGGATAGTAATTGATAATATATTATCAATATTTAATAATAATTTTATAAATTGAGATTATTGTCTCAAATAAATTGACTTTTATAGAAAAAACTGTATATAGTATGCTACTAAAATTATTGAAAAAAAGGAGTTGTAATGTTAAGAGGGTATTGTTCATTGATTACTATTTTTAATAGTAATTATGTAAAAATTCCAGAGTTTATGTATGGAAAAAGAAAAAAAAGGGGAAAAAATATTAAAAAAAATATAAATCTTGATAAAAAATCAAGAAAGATTTCTTTTTATAGGAAAAGTTTTCCAGAAAAGAAAAGATAGTTTTTTTAATATATTGGTTGCCAAGGTTATTTATAATCTTGGCTTTTTTATTGCAAAAAAAATTAAATAAATATTATAATAAATATTAATATACTTTAATAAGAAATAATAATGCCAAAAAATATAAATGAAGAGATATTGGAACAAGAAGATGCTGAATTTTCTTGAACAGTTTTAGAAGAACCAAATTACATTGAAATTGTAGCTAAGGAATTATGATTTAAAAATTTTCAAGTAAAAGTAGTTTTGGATTTGATAGTAGAGTGAGCAACTGTTCCTTTTATTGCTAGATATAAAAAAGATTTAACTTGAAATCTAGATGAAGATAATATTAGAAATATTGTTGATTTAAAAAATAAAGCAGAAAAACTTCATAAATCAAAGCAAACAGCAGTAAATTGAATTGAAAAACTTGGAAAAATGACTCCAGAACTGATGGATAATATTTTGAAAGCAAAAACTTTAAAAGAAGTTGAAGAAATTTATAGGCCATATAAGAGTAAGAAAAAAACAAAAGCAATGATAGCAATTGAAAAATGATTTCAAGTTGTTGCTGATTTAATTAAAAAAAATAGAGAATTTGAAATTCCAAATGATTTATTAGATAAATATAGTGAGGAGGAAATTTTGGAATGATCTAAATATATTATAGCTGCTGAAATTGCAGCAAATTCTGATTTGAGAGCAGATTTACTGGAAACTTTACAAAAATATGGTTCTATTGTTTCAAAAGTAAAATGAGATAAAGTTCTTGAAAAACTTAATGACAAAGATAAAGGTCAAATCTCTAAATTTGATATTTATTCTGATTTTAATCATAGAATAGATTGGTTAAAACCATATCAAATTTTAGCTTTGAATAGATGAGAAAATATTTGAATTTTAAATGTAAAAATAGAAAAGACAGATAAAACCTTTGAAGGTTTGAAAATGCATTATGCAAGAATTTTGTGAGTAAAATTACCTTTTATTTCTGAATTAGAAGAAGCTTTTAAAGAAGGTTATGATACACTTTTTAAATCAGTTGAAAATGAACTTAGAGGTATTTTAAGTGAAGTTTGAGAAGATGATGCAATTGAAACATTTAAACAAAATTTGGCTCAATTACTTATGACAAAACCAGAATACTGAAAGAAAATTTTGGCTATTGATCCATGATTCAATGCAGGTTGTAAAATGGCTATTTTAAATGAATTTGGTGATCCAATTTCATTTGATAAAATATATTTACATAAAAAACTTGAAGCTATTTCTAAATTGAAAAATATTATAGAAAAAGAAAAACCTTGAGTAATAGTTATTTGAAATGGTACTTGAGTAAATGAAACTTTAGAAATTTTATATGATATTACTGAAACAGAAATTTTTATTGTAAATGAAAGTTGAGCTTCAGTTTATTCTGCTTCAAAGATTGCTCAAGAAGAATTTCCAGATTTAGATTCTTTAGATAGAGGGACAGTTTCAATAGGTAGAAGATTTATTGATCCACTTTCAGAACTTGTAAAAGTACCAGTTTGAAGTATTTGAGTTGGAATGTATCAACATGATATGCCAGAAAAAAAATTGGAAGAAAAATTATGATATGTAGTTGAAGATTGTGCTAATGAGGTTTGAATAAATGTGAATACTGCTTCAATATATGTTTTAAATCATATTTCAGGTATTGATAAAAGATCTGCTAAAAAGATTTATAAAAATAGACCATATAAATCTAGAGAAGATTTAAAAAAACAATTATCAGATAAGATTTATGAACAAGCAATTTGATTTTTGAGAGTTCCAGAAAGTCCTGAAAAATTTGACAATACAGATATTCATCCAGACCAATATGAATTGGCTGAATATTTAATCCCTCACTCAATCTCTCCCAATGGGAGAGAAGTAGAACAATTTTTTGAAAAAAACAAAAAAGAAATTTTGGAGATTTATCCAGAAGCATGAATAAATACTATAAATTTTATTTTGGAAAGTTTAGAGAATATTTGAAAGGAAAAAAGAGTGAATTCTACTCATAAAAAAGCAATAAAAAAATGAAGTGTGAAAATTGTTGAGTGAGATATAGTAGAGTGAGTGGTTAGAAATGTAGTTGCTTTTGGTGCTTTTGTAGATATCTGACTTAAAAATGATTGACTTGTTCATGTTTCTCAAATAGCAGATAAATTTGTGAGTGACCCAAAAGAAGAAGTTGAAGTTGGGCAAACTGTAAAAGTAAAAGTTACTTGAATAGATGAAAAAACAGGGAAGATTCAATTGAGTATGAAGGAGGTTAATTAAAAATATAGCAAATTATTTTGCTATATTTTTTTAAAATGATAATATTATATAAATAAAAAATAATTAAAATAAACAATGAAAAATTCCTTTTTTAATATAGAGTCTGTTGCTATAATTTGAGCATCAGAAGCTGAGTGAAAAATATGAAATGATTTACTTAAAAATCTAAAAGATTTTACTTGAGAAAAATATTGAGTAAATCCAAAATGATGAAGCTTTGAATGAATAAAGTTTTACAAAAAAGTTTCAGATTTACCAGAAGTAGTAGATATTGCTGTTTTAGCTATTCCTGCTAAATTTGTAATTTCTAGTTTAAGAGAAATTGCTCTATTTTGAATAAAAAGAGTTATTATTATTTCAGCTTGATTTAAAGAAATCTGAAATATAGAGGAGGAAGAGAAAATAAAAGAAATAGCAAAAAAATATAATATTCAAATTCTTTGACCAAATTGTTTAGGATATATTGATACTTATAAGAACTTAAACTTAAGTTTTTGAAGTAAAAGTGTAAAGAGTTGAAATATTGCAATGATTTCCCAAAGTGGAGCTATGGCTGTGGCTTTTACTGATTGGGCTTTGGAGTATGATTTAGGTTTTAGCAAAATTATTTCAATGTGAAATAAAGCTGATATTTGAGAAAATGAACTTTTACTTGAACTTGAAAAAGATGAAAAAACAAAAGTGATTGTTATGTATCTTGAAAGTATAGAATTTGGTAGAGAATTTTATAATATTGCAAAAAGAATTACAAAAACTAAACCAATTATTTTAGTAAAATCATGAATGAGTGATAGATGAAGCAAAGCTGCTTCATCTCATACTTGAGCTTTAGCTTGAAGTTCTGTGATTTTTAGAACTGCTTTTAAACAAGCTTGAATTATTTATACTCAGAAACTTGAAGATTTCTTTTTATGGTGAAAAACTTTTTCTCAAGTTAAAAATTTAAAAGATATTCCTGAGGAACTTGCAATCATAACAAATGCAGGATGACCTTGAGTAATGATTACTGATCATTCAGAAAATTTATGAATAAAATTGGCAGAATTTAGTGAGGAAGAAAAAAAGATTTTAATGCAAGGATTGCCTGAAGCTGCTTCAGTTAAAAATCCAATTGATATTATTTGAGATGCAACAAGTGTTAGATATTTTCAAATATTACAAAATTTAAATTCTTTAGAGAAAAAAAGAGCAATTTTGATTATGCTTACTCCTCAAACAGTAACTGATACTGATGAAATTGCTAGAGTTATAGTGGATTTTAAAAAACAAAATCCAGATAGCTTCATTATGGCTTCATTTATGTGAGGAGCTAGTTTAGAAAAATCAAAAGAAATTTTAAAAACTAAAGAAATCTTGGATTTTGATTATCCTCAAAAAGCAGCTTTAGCTTATAGTCAATTACTTAGATACAAAAAATTATTTAAAACAAATTTTGATAATTTATGTGATAATGATTGTAAATTAGAAAGTGATAAAATAGAAAAAATAAATTCTATTTTAGAAACTCAGTGAAAAATGTGTGATTCTATTTGAGTAGAAAAAATAATGGATGAGTTAGAATTACCTTTAGTAAAAAATTATTTAGTTAAAAATAAAAAAGATGCTGAAGAAATTTTTGATAAAATTTGAGAAAATACTCTTATTGCTAGAATTTCTTCTGAAGATATTCCTCATAAAACTGATGTATGATGAGTTGTTTTTGATATAAAATCAAAGCAGGATGCTATAAAAGCTTATGATACAATTATGAAAAATATTGAAAAAAATGTAGTAAATGCAAATATTGAATGAATAATGTATTCTGTTTATATTTGAGCTAATAGCTGACTTAGGGAACTATTTATTTGATTAAAAAGAGATGCTACTTTTGGAAATATTTTGATAGTTTGAATGTGATGAATTTATGTAAATGTATATGAAGATGTAAGTAGAAGATTATCTCCAGTATGAAAAAAAGAAATCATAGAAATGTTTAAGACTTTGAAATGATATCCAATTTTAGTTTGATATAGATGAGAAAAATCAATAGATTTTGAGAAAATAGCAGATATAATTTTAAAATTTGTAAAACTTTTTGAAAGTGTAGAAAAAATAAAAGAAATAGATATAAATCCTATGTTTGTGACTGAAGATAAAAATTACTTAGTTGATGTAAAGTTGTATTTGTAAAAAAATAAAAAACTTATAAAATATTGTAAATTATTTTATAAGTTTTTTTATGCAAAGATTTTATTTAGAAGATTTAAATACTACAAATTTTAATTTTATTTTAGAAGATAAAGATTTGATTCATCAAATATCAAGAGTTTTAAGAACTAAAATTGGTGATAAAATTATATTATTTGATGGAAAGGATTTATGGGATTATGTATTTGAAATAAAAGAAATCACAAAAACAAAAATCTTCTTACAACAAGTTGATAGAATAAAAAAGAATTCTGAAATAGATTTTGAATTAAATTTATTTCAGTCTATTCCAAATAAAATGGATAAAATAGAATCTATAATAAAAAATTGAACTCAAATATGAATAACTAATTTTTTATTTTTTAGAGCTAATAGAAGTCAAAAATTAGTTATATCTGAGAAAAGAATAGAAAGGCTAAATAAAATAATAAAAGAGGCAGTTGAACAATGTGGAAGAAATATTATTCCTAATTTAATTATTTGAGAAAAACCAAATTTTATTAATTTAGAGTGAGAAAGTTATTTTCTACATACTAAAAATAATGAATCAAAAAATTTAAAAGATATAAAAGTAAATTCTTGAAATATTATAAACTTATTTATCTGACCAGAGGGATGATTTGATGATGATGAAATATGGAAATTTTGAAGAAATAATTTTAAAAGCTTATATTTATGAGAAAGAATTTTAAGAACTGAACTTGCTTGAATTTCTAGTGCTTTTTATCTAATACAAAATAATCTAAATGGATAAATTATATAATAAATTAAAAAAATATACTATAAAAGATGCTATAAATTTTGAACAAAAAGATAGACAATTTTTAGCTTTAAAAAAACTATATAAAAGTAAAAAAATGAGTAATGAAAATTACTTATTTTTAATAATAACTAATGCTTTAATAAGTTACCAATTAAGCTGAAAATGAGAAGATTATTGGGAGGAGTTTTCTAGTTTTTTAGAAAATAAAAATTTTGCTAATTTTTCTGAAATATATACTTTTTTTGAAGAATTTTTGCCTGCAAGTAAAAATAATAAGAGATTTATAGAAACTAAATTAAAAAGAGTTAAAAAATTAGCTCCCCTAGCCCCCTTTGAAGGAGATATAAGAAGTTTTGAATATTATTATAAAAATATGGATAAATTAGCTTTAGATTTATCTAAAGTTATGAATCAAAAAATAGAGGCTAAAACAATAGTTTTTGCTGTAAAAATATTTTCTTATTGAGCAAGAAATGTATTTTCTTATTTAGAATATTTTCCAAAAAATTTGATGATTCCTATTGATAGTAGATTAGAAAATTTATATAAAAAATATAAAAATAAAGAAATAATAAATAAAAAAGAAATAAAAGAATTTTATATAAATTTAAGTGAAAAATTAAATATTCCTCTTTTACATTTAGATGCAATTTTGTGGGTGAATTATAATGAGTTAATGAAATAGTATTGATTTTTTATAAATATTATTTATAATAATAAAATATAATAAATAATATTTTATCAATTAGTATGAATATAGTTTTAGAATGATTAGATTTAACATGAAAATCATCAATAACTAAGAAACTTAGTAAAGAGTTATGATTAAAACTTATTACAAAAGATATGGTTTCTAGTGTTTTATGAGATATTGATAATATAAATGATTGGGAATATATTACAAAAACATTAAATTTAGAGAATAATTGTGTTTTTGATAGGCATTTTTTAAGTTTATTAGTTTATTGGAATTTAACTAATAAAGATTTATATTATAGTATAATTGATGAAGAAAAAATTTTTTCAGATTTTTTAGAATCAAATAATTGATGAATAATTGTTTTTAGGCATCATTCTTATAATTTTATGAAAAAAAAGTTAGATTGGAGGATTAATAATTCTACTAAAGAACTTTCACAACATGATTTAAATATGTGAGATTTAGATTATTTTAATAAATATTGTAATACTTTTCATTCTGTTTTTAATAGATTTAGAAGATATAATGAATCTAAAGAAAGGATGGTATTTGCTGCAAAACAAGATGCATCAAAGATATTTACTAAACAGTCAGTAAAAACTATTTTATATTATCATAGTAAAATTACTAATGAAAAATAAAAATTCTAATAAATTTAGAGTTTTTATTTTTTTTATTATAATAATTATGTTTATATATAAAATAATTATTATGGACCTAAAAAAATATATTTCAGAAATTCCTGATTTTCCAAAGCAAGGAATTAATTTTAAAGATATGTCACCAATTTTAGAAAATATTGAGGCCTTAGATTTTGTTATTAATTCTTTTGAAATAGCTAATGCTTGAAAAATAGATAAAATTGTATGACTTGATGCAAGATGATTTATTTTTTGAAGTATTCTAGCTTATAAAATGAAAATTCCATTTATAATGCTTAGAAAAAAATGAAAACTTCCTTGAGAGTGTGAAGAAATAAGTTATGATTTAGAATATTGAAGTAATACTTTTGAAATTCAAAAAAATGCTATAAATCCTTGAGAAAAAATTGCAATAGTTGATGATTTACTTGCTACAGGATGATCTGCAAAAGCAGCAATTGATTTAATAGAAAAATTAGGTTGAATTGTAGAAAGTTTGAATTTTGTGATTGAATTAGAATTTTTAAATTGAAGGGTAAAATTTTGAGATAAAAAAATTATTAGTTTGATAAAGTATTAGATTAATTTAATAATATAATAATAAATGAAAATATTATTTTTATTACCACCAAGTGAGTGAAAAACTTCTTGATGAGAATATAGTAAAGAAGAACTTAGTTTTAATTTTGAAAAACCTTGTCAGATAGCTTCAAATGTTACTAAAAAAGATTTGAAATGCATTTGAAAAAGATTTGAAGAAGGATTAGTGTTAAATAAGACTTTATGTGAATGAAAACAAAAAGAATTTATAGAAGCTATAAATAGATATTCTTGAGTTATGTATTCAGCTATTGATTATAATTCTATGAGTGTATCTTGAAAAAAATTCTTTGAAGACAATTTTTTGATTTTTTCTTGAATGTATGGGATTGTAAAAATTCTTGATAAGGTAGGAAATTATAAATTACCTTTAGAAAAAGCAGATTTATATAAGTTTTGGTGGGATAAGATACCAGATAAAATTATAGAATTAAAACCAGATTATATTGTTAATTTATTACCAATAAATTATGCAAAACTTATTTGACTAGCTACAAATTGTAATAGACATAAAAAGAAGTTAGAAAAGATAATAAATTCTTGAATAAAAGTTATAAATATAAATTTTTTAAAACCTGATTGAAAAAAAATTAGTCATTGAGTTAAAAAAATTAAATGAGAATGGATTAAAAATATTTGTGAGAATAATATTTTAGATTATAAAAAATTTTGATGAAATATTATTGAAAATTGAAATATAATTGATGTAAATATCATTAATAATTAGAAACATATGCAAAAATTAGATAAAAAATTTTTTGAAGGAGATTCTGAAAATGTAGCAAAAAATCTGATTTGAAAATTGATAAAAGTTTGAGAGAAACAAGGGATTATTTTTGAAACTGAAGCATATAAATGACTTTGTGATAAAGCTAGTCATGCTTATCTTAAAAAGACTCCTAGAAATAGTTTAATGTATGATAGTTTTGGAAAAGTTTATGTTTACTTGATTTATTGAATGCATTATTGTTTAAATTTTACTAGTGATAAAACTAAACCTTGAGCTGTTTTGATAAGATGAATTATTGATTTTGAAACTAAAAAAGTTTATGATTGACCTTGAAAGTTAACAAAGTTTTTTTGAATTGATAAAAGTTTTAATTGAGAAGATTTAATTAATTCACAAAAAATAGAAATTTTTGATAAAAATATAAAAGTAATTAATATTAGAAAAACTTGAAGAATTTGAATAAAAAAGGCTACTGATAAATTATGGAGATTTGTTTGAGAGTTTTAAAAAGCAATTTATTGCTTTTTATTTTTTGTTATAAAATTTTGAATTTTATTAAATTTCCTATATAATAAGACATATAAGTCTAATTTTAAAGGAAAAATATGAATAATTATACAAAAATACTAAATTCTAAAAAAACTGTTTTTACAAAAAAAGATTTAGAAAGAATTCTTAATCTAAATAGTAAGTATGCTTTAGATAAATTTTTGTATAGGGAAAAAAATAAATGATTTTTACAAAAAATTTATTATTGAATTTATGTTTTAAAAGATTATGATATTTTTGAGTTAGCCTGTAAAATAAAGAAAAAATCTTATGTTTCTTTAGAAACAGTTTTAAAAAAAGAGTGAATTATTTTTCAGTATTATGATGAATTTTTTTTAGTTAGTGATGATAATTTACAAAAAAAAGTCCAAGAAAATATTTTTAAATATTTTAAAATAAAAGATTCAGTTTTACTTAATCAATTAGGTTTAGAGCATAGAAAATATTATATAATTGCAACTAAAGAAAGAGCTATTTGTGATAGAATTTATCTTTCAAAAAATTATTATTTTGATGATTTAAGTGAAGTTGATTTTGAAAAAATGGAAGAAATTTCAAAAATTTATAATAATAAAAGAGTTATTTTAGAAGTTAAAAAATTAAGACAAAATTATGCTAAATAAAGATTTACATAGAAAGATAATGTATGATATATTGCAAGATATATTTAATAGTGAACTTTGGAAATATCTTGCTTTTAAAGGGGGGACAGCTTGTTATTTTCTTTATCAGCTTGATAGATTTTCTACAGATCTTGATTTTGATTTAGTTAAAGATTTTGAAAATATTGATTTAGAAATTATTAAAATTTTAAAAAAATATGGTCAAGTTAAAAAGTGAAAATATAATCTAAAATTATCTTATTGAGATAATGATGTGAATATAAAAATTGATATAAGCAGAAATATTTGGAAAAATAATAATTATGAGATAAAAAATTTTTATTGAACTGATATTTTAACTCAAGATAAATCTACAATTTTTTCAAATAAACTAGTTGCTTTATTAGAAAGAAATGCAAATAGAGATATTTATGATGTTTATTTTTTCTTTAAAAATAATTTTAGTTTAAATAATGATTTAATTTTTGAAAGAACTTGAAAAACTAGAAAAGAAGTTTTTAAAGAAATAATTAAAAAATTAGAAAGTTTATGAGAAAATTATAAAATTTTAGACTGATTATGAGAAGTTTTATCTTGAGAAAAACAAAAGCAATTTGTGAAAACAAAATTGTTAAAAGAATTAATTTGAATTTTGAAATTTAAGGTAGATTTTGAATAGAAGAAAAATTATAGGGTGATTTGAAGATACTGTAGGGATTATTTTAGTTAAAAAAGACTAGATTAAATATATTGATTTTTATTAGATAGGGAGTATTATTTAAATAAAAATTTTAAAAAATATTATGAATATAATTGAAAAAATAGAAAGATATAATTGAAATCAATATTATGATTTAGCTTGAATTATAAAGAATAAACTTGATGATAAATTAAAAAACAAGATTATATTGAATGAATATCTAGCTTTTCAATTACATGTAAGTTATGATAAATTATCAAATTGGTGAACTAACTATTGACCTTATGTTATATTAAGAAATGATGATTGAACTTTTACTGAAAGCCCTTGAAAAGGTTATATAACTAGTGAAACAATAAAATATTGGAAAAAAAGAGCAAAAGAAACTGATAATTTATTTTTAAAATTTAGATATTTAGATTTAATTTATGATTTAGAAGAAAACATTACTTGAAATAAAGTTGATTATAAAAATATTATAAGCTTAATTAAAACTTGAATAGAAGCTATAAAAGAAAAAGTATTTACTGATTTAGATTGAAAAGATATTTTAAAAAGATTATTAAGTGTAATTATTTCTATAAATAAAGTAGATGAATATAGGAATATATTTCAAATAATTATTAATTATGAAAAAAGTATTACTATTGATGATAAGCCTTGATTATGGTGATTTAGTTTTGATTATTTAATTAATAATAAAAAAATAGAATTAGATGAAAAACTTGAAAAAATTATAATAGATGATTTAGAAAGTAAATTAAATAAGTTAAATGATATTTATTTAATAAAATTTTGTTGAGAAAAATTAGCTAAATATTATAATAAGGATGTAGATAATTTATTAAGAGTATTATCAAGAATAAAAGAAGTAAGTTATAAAATTATAAATGATAGTAAAGATTGATTATTAATTTCCAATTATTTTCAGGAACTAATAAATATATTTACTATATATCAAAAATATCAGTCTATAAAATATGAAAAAAATATTATTATAAATGATTATCAAAAGAAAAATAAAGAAACTTCTATAAATTATAAAAATATAGAAACATCTTTTAAAATTACAGATAAGGAAATGAAGGATTATGTAGATTATTTTTTTAAAGATAATGATAGTATTATTCAAAGAATTTGTATTGGATTTATTATAAATAAAAAACAAAGTAAAGAGTTATTAGATGATTTAGTGAAAAAATACCCATTTCAATATATGATAAGTAAAAAAATATTAGATAAAAATGGTTTTCCTGTACATATTATTTGATGAATAGAAGAAGATTATGATTGAAATCTATATCAACAAATTACTCAAGATTTACATATAAGTTCTATTTTTATTGAAGAGGTATTGAAAAAGTTTATAAAAATATATAAAATAAATGATTTAGTAAAGGACTTTATGCAAAATAGTTTGTATGAAGAAGATGATGAAAAATTTATAAAAAAAATATTTGATAATTATTATAAATGAAATTATTTAGAGTTTAATTTTATGGCTATTCCTTTTATAGAGAAGTCATTTAGAAAATTAAATGAAATAATGGGGATAACAATACTTAATTATAAAAATGGTAAAATAGAGTATAAATCATTAGATTATCTTATTAAAAGTTGAATAATAAAAAATATATTTAAATCAAGATGAGCTGACTTTGAATTATATTTTAGATTAATATTAACTATGGTTGAGGGATGGAATTTAAGAAATAATTTAGCCCATTGAATAGAAATAAATCATTTTTATAGTAAAGATATTTCAAATAGATTATTTCATATATTGTTATACTTTTCTTTAATTAGACTAGTAAAAATTTAAAATATACTATACTGAGTAAAATTAATTAATCTCATGAAACTCCCTCCTAAAAATCTTCCCTCTCCTTTTTCTTCTTCAAATCACCATTTTAAGCACTTTTACTATGCAAAAAAATCCTAAAAATCTAAATATTTTTGTTTGTATTTTAAATCTAAAATATAGAAAATAAGTTAGAATTTTTTAATAAATTATTATAATAAGTTTAGATGATTTTAGTTTTATAATTATAAAATTATGATAAAAATATTAATGGTTTTAGCACCAAAAGAATTTAGAGATTTAGAATATATTGTTCCAAAAGCTTTTTTTGAACAAAAACTTGTGTGTCAAGTTACTACTACTTCTACTGAAACTATAAGTTATTGAAGATTTGGTTTTGAAGTATCATCATCTGGAATGATAGTTGATTATAAAAATGATATATTTGATGCTATAGTTTTTGTTTGATGATTATGAAGTTTAAATTATAGAGATAATGAAACTTTACAATATATGACAAAGAATCATTTATGAGCATGAAAAATTGTAGCTTCAATATGTGCAGCACCAAGGAATTTATTATCTTGGTGAGTAATGAAAAATAAAAAGTTTACTTGAGCAAATTGGGATAATAATTTAGATTATTTAGCAAAAGAATCAGGATCTTTGTATGAAAAGAAAAATGTTGTTGTTGATTGAAATATCATTACTTGAAGTTGACCAGAAGCTGTAGAAGAATTTGCTTTAGCTATAATTGATAAATTAAAATATTAATTATGTATAAAGTTTATATTGTTAAATGCAGAGATGATACTTTATATACATGAATAACAACAGATTTAGATAGAAGAATTAGACAACATAATTGAAAAATATTATGATGAGCAAAATATACTTTGTCTAGAAAACCAGTTAAACTTGTATATTATGAAGATTGATACAATAGAAGTGAAGCAACAAAGAGAGAAATGGAGATTAAAAAAATGAAAAAAGAAGAGAAAATATTATTAATAAATAATATTAATGAATAAAAAAATAAAAGAAATATTAAGTAAATATTCTTACATAGAATTTGTAAATAATGATGATAAAAAAAAATTTATTAATTTTTTGCAAAAAATATCATATGAATTAGATGGAAATAATTCAGATAAAATTATAGATTTTATAGATATGTTGGAATATGATTTATTAAAATATTCTAAGTTTGATAAATCTATATTATATAATCCTTTTAAATTGTTTGAAGCAATTGTTGATAATGATTTATTATGAAAAAAAATTGATGATGAAGAATTTTTTAAAATTATTAATGATTTTAATTTTTTTAAAGATTATTTAGAGAAGAAGATTAAAGAAAAAGAATATTTAGAAAAAGAATATTGAATAGAAATTAAATTGATTACTGATGATATTTATTCAATATCAGCATGAATTTTTTGAAGATGATTATGAAAAATAATATCTAATAATATAATTTTAAAATTAAAAAAATTATTAGATTTTTATCCTATCAATTATATAAAAAATATAAAATTGGAATGAATTTTTATTTTAGAATATTTTTATAAAGAAGATCAATATTGAAATAAAGATGTATTATGATGATTTAAAACTCATTTAGATAATAATATTTATTTATCTAGAGAAGATTTAATATATTCTTTTGATCATGAATTATATCATCAAGCAATGGAATATTATGATGATTTTGATGAATGGTTTAAAATTAGAAAAACACAAAATAAAAAATATTTATATAAAGATATTGATAAAAGAGTTGTATGATTTGCAAGAAATTATTGAAAAGAAAATGTTTCAGAGGATCAAGCTACAGTTGCAGAAGAATTAATATTAAATTATAATTCTTTGAAAGAAAGAATAAAAACAGATAAAAAGTTATTTTTAAAAGTGCAGCTTGTTAAAAAAGCATTTTTAACATTATCAGAATGAATAATGGATGATAAATGGTGGGAAGAAAAATTTAATTAAGAAAATTATTATATGCAAAAATTAAGTTTAGATTTAGAAAAAAATTATATTTTATCATATAAAAGAAAAGTATTACAAAATATAATTATTGATAGAAAAAGTAAATATACAGTTGTATGATGATATATAGAAAAAAAAGAAGAAATTAAAGAATTTATATGATTTTTATTATCTGATAAATATTTTAAAAAAGCTACTCATAATAGTTATGCATATAGAATGAAATTAGATAATTGAAGTATTTTAGAATGAAAAAATGATGATTGAGAAACTTGAGCTTGAAATTGTATTTTAAGAGAATTACAAAGAGATAATATGGTAAATACTATTGTTATTGTTACTAGATATTTTTGATGAATTCATTTAAATGCTGATAGATTTAAAAATGTAATAAATGCTACAAAAAAAATTTTAAAACATAAAAAAGAATTTTAATGATATATGATGTAATAATAGTTTGAGCTTGAGCAGCATGACTTTTTGTTTGAAGTAATTTACCTAAAAGCTATAAAAAATTGATTTTAGAAAAAAATAAAAATCCTTGAGTAAAAGTCCTTTTATCAGGTTGAGAAAGAGCAAATGTTAGTAATATTGATATAGTTCCAGAAAGAGACTATTTTTCACAGAATAAGAAATTTTTACTTTGAGTTTTTGCTAAATATAATCAGTGGGATATTCAGAGTTTTTTTGCTGAGAATTGAATTGAAATAGTTGAAGAAGATAGAGGAAGATTAATTCTTAAAAGTTGAGATTCTAAAGAATTACTTGATTTATTAGTAAGAAAGGCTAGAAAAAATAATTGTGAAATAAGATGTAATAGTAATGTTAAAAAAATAAAAAAATCCTCCCAACCCCCTTTGGAGGGGGCTAATAATATTTTTAATATTATTTGTGAAGATTGAAAAGAATATCAAGCAAAAAATGTAATAGTTTCAAGTTGATGAAAAAGTTTTTTTCAAGTTGGAACTATTTGAGAATGATATAATTTTGCTAGACAATTTTGATTAAATATTATTAATCCTACAAGAGCTTTAGTTTGACTTGTTACAAAAAAGGACTTTAAAGAATTGTCTTGAAATAGTTTGAATTGTGAATTGATTTTAAAAGATAATAAAAAAGAAATTTATAGAGAATTTTGACCACTTTTATTTACACATTTTTGAATTAGTTGACCAATAGTTTTTAATGCTTGAAATGCTTTATGAGAATATTTAAGTAGTTTAAAAATAGAGGCTGAACAAGAAAAAATTAAATATATTTTAGAAAATATAAAAATTGAATTAAAGATAAATCCCAAAAATTCTACAAAAAAAATAAATAAATTTTTTGAAGAGGAAATTAAAAATGAAGAAAAAATAGAATTTTGATTACAAGATTGGAGATCTTGGAAAGAAGCAAAAGCTACTTGATGATGAATTGATTTAAATGAACTTGATAAAAATTTTATGGCTAAAAAAGTCTCATGATTATATTTTATTTGAGAAGTTTGTGATGTGACTTGAAAAACTGGTGGTTTTAATCTACAATGGGCTTGGAGTAGTGGATTTATTTGTGGTAAAAATTTTAAATAATAATTGAATAATTAATTTATGAACACACAAGAAATAATTAAATTACAAAACAAAATTTTTTATGAAGTAAAAAATCTTTGGGAGTTAAGTGAAAAATGAACTAAATCACATCCAATTTTAGATAGTTTTTTGGATGAGTTAAATATGAAAAAAACTTCTGAAAATAGATTTATTGCTTATTCTAGAATAAGTGAATTAAGAGTTGAACCATTAGAATTATATTTAGAGAATAAACAAAAAGAAATAGAAGATTTTAATAAAAAAATCTGAAAAAATATTCCAAATAAATTGCAAAATAAAAGGGAAGTTTTAAATAAAGCATACAATTATGTAGTTAGAGTTTATTCTGATTTGCAAGAAAAATTTATTTATGAATTAGAAAAAATCTCCCTATCTAAATCTTTCCCCCAAAGGGAGAAAGACTTTATGTTAACAATATTTAAGTGAGTATCAAAAGTTTGAAAAGCTTTTAATAAATTTATGCCTGTTTGGGAAAATTATATTATTTTGCAAAATGAAATTTTAGATAAAAAATTTAACTATGATTCAGAAAAAATAATGGATTATTTGAGAGAAAAACAATTATTAGAAGTTGATAAAAAAGGACAAGAGTCAGATAGAAGTTATAGTGTATTGAAAGCTTGAAAAATTATGAGTTATTTTGAAGCTTTTGGAAGTGAAGTTAATTCTATAATTGTTGCTTTACAGAATTTTATAGAAGATTTAGTCCCTCTCTCAGTCTCTCCCCAAGGGAGAGAAGTTAAAATGTATATTAATTATTTAGAATCATTAAAAGAAGCTTTTTTAGAGAAAAATACTAAAAAATTATTAAATAAATGGCAAAAAGTTGATGAAGTTTGGATGGATATTAAAGGGGCTTTGCAAATTAGCCATCCTTTGGAATTTTATGAAGATAAATATAGAAAGTGAGTTGCTCCAGAATGGGATTTAAGAATTATTGATATTGAAACTTTAAAATCTAAAGTTAAGGAAGATATTGAAAATATGTATGAAAAATTATATGATGAAATTTGAAGAAATAAATATAGTGAATCTTATAATTTTTCAAAAGATAATTTTAATAGAGTACAATTATATATTAGTGAACCAGTATTATATTTTTGAGCAGAATTAAATTGAATGTTTTCAGCTCAAGTTGTTCCAAATGATGAAGTAATTTCAGAAATGTATTGAAAAAAGATTTTTGCTTTTCCTAAAATGGTTCTTGAATGAAAGAAAAAAGCTCCTCTTATGAAATTAACTAAAGAAGTTTTAGAAGAAAGTTTATTAGATAGTTATTTAAAAATTTTAAATCAAGATAAATTATTTTTTGAAATTTATGATGTAGAAACAATTGGTCATGAGTTTGGTCATACTTTATGGCTTACAAAAAATACTGAAGTAGAGATGAATAAAAAGACTTGAAATTTTAAAAATATTGAAGAATTTAAAGCAACAACTTGATGATTAGTTTCTTATTTTATGTGAGAAGATAAGAAAAAAGAATTTAATAAAAATATTATAATAACACATATTGTTAGATGTATAGGACTTTTAAAATATATGGAAATAACTGAAGTTTTACCATATTACAATGAAAGTTTAATTCATCTTGATATAATGTTTAATTCAGAAATATTTGAAATAATCCCTCTATCAATCTCTCCCCAAGGGAGAGAAGTAAAATGATTTAAAATTAAATTAAATTTTACTGAAAAAAATTGGGAAAAATTAAAAGAAAATTATATAAAAAATTATAAAAGATTAATTTTAATTTATTTAGAAAAAAAAGATGCTTGAGAATTTTTATTTAATTATGTTGAAACTGATAAAAATTGAAATAATTTATCTAAAAATAAAGAGTTAAAAGAATTTGTAAAATATTATTATGATTTGTATAAAAAAATAGGGAATGAGGTAGTCTAATAATTATTTTAAAAATAAAAATAACTTTTTGTAAAGTTATTTTTTTATTTTTTTAGTTAAAAATATGATAATATAAAAATAGGTATAAATATATAAAAAATATCTATTTTATGCAAAAAATTTTAGCAAAATTACTTGTGTTTTTAATGATTTTTCAAATCATTAGTCCAATAGGTTTTATTGGACAAGTTTTTGCTGTTTCAAATACTTGGGATTTTAATTCTTCAGCTAACTATACTTTAAGTGATACTGATGTAAATCATATTAGAATTGAAAATTCTTTAGTTAGATTACCATATCATTTAGAGCACTTATGAGCAGTTCAAGATTCTACTCTTTTAGATCAGGCAAGAAGAGTGGTAGTAAAATGAAATTATGCTTTTGTTTCAGCATATAATAATGATTCAGTTGAATCAATAGATATATCAGATCCAACTAATCCTATACTTGTAAATACTATTTCAGATTGAGATTGAGGAATGTCTTTAGATGGTCCAATTGGTTTAGCTTTTACTTGAAATTATTTATATGTAGCTTGATATTTAAGTGATAATGTAAATGTAATTGATATATCAGATCCAACAAATATGAGTTTTGTTAGAGAAATTGATAAATGAAGTTGATTTAATACAGCTAAATTAAAGTGAGCCAAAGATGTTAAAGTTTATTGAGATTATTTATATGTTACATCATATAAGGATGATGCTTTTAATGTTTATGATAATAGTGATCCATCAAATCCAAGTTATAAAAAAAATATTCAAGACCATACAAAACTTGATTGAGCAAATAGATCAGAAATATCTTGAACTTATGCTTATGTTTCAGTAAATAGAAATGATAGTTTTGAAGTTATTGATTTAAGTAACCAAGATTCTAGTTTTCAGAATATATCAATAGTTTGAGAAGTAAATAATGGTGATAATTGAGCTTTACTTGATTGAGCTAGATGATTAAGTTTATCATGAAATATAGCTTATGTATCATCAAATGTTTCAGATGCTTTAGAATTGATTGATATAAATGATCCAACTAATCCTGTACATACTTGAAGTATTTCTAATTGAACTCCAGTAAAATTAAATGCAAATAGACAAAATGTACTTTATAATTGATTTTCTTTTAATTCTGCTAGAAGTTCTGATGCAATTGAAGTAGTAAATATAAAAGATCCAACAAATCCAATTCATGAATCTGAGCTTTCAAAATCTGCTACTATTTTACTTAATTGAACAAATGATATATATAATTCTTGATCATTATTCTTTTCAGCTTGAAATGTAGATGATTCTTTAGAAATAATGAAAGCTAAATATTCTACAAACAGTCCTTATATTATTCCTAATACTCCATATAATTATACTTGAAGTATAAATAGCTTTTCAGAAGTTTTATGAGCAAATAATCAATGAAATATAACTTATCAAATTTCATATGATAATTGAAATAATTGGTATTGGTTTAATTGAAGTAAATGGCAATTAACTAATTCTTGAGTTATTGATTCAAATTCTGCAAGTGTAATTAATTCAAATTTATATTGATTTAATCAGTTAAATATAGCATGAACTTGAAGTTTTTTATTTAAAGCATTTTTAAATAGTGATTGAACTCAAAAAGTTGAACTAGATAGTGTTAATATAAAAACTATTGAAAGTCCTACAGAAATAGTAAATCCAGTTTTTTGGTATGATGGACAAGATACTGATTGAGATTGAGATTCTACAAATGAGCCTAATGCTTGATCAGAAGTGTCTCCTTTTACTGATAAGTTTAATTGATATAATGCATATAATAATACAGGTTGAACAATTCCAACTTATAATACTTGAGCTATTAATAATCATCCAAATTTAAATTTTGATTGAAGTAATGATTATTATAATATTGATAATCAAACAGAAATAAATACAGCTTCTAGTTATTATGAAAAGTCTTTTGCTTTAGTATTTAAAACTAGTGATGATATAAATACTTTTCAAAATATATATGAACAATGATGAACAGCAAGGTGATATAATATACAAATAGAAAATGGACATTTATATGCTTGAGTTTTTAATAATAAAGAATGGGCTAGTTGAGATCAATATAAATTTGTAGATTTATGAGTTATAAATCCAAATCAAACTTATTATTTAACTATGATACAGGAAAGTACTAATTCAAAAACTTTAAAAGTATATCTTGATTCAAATTTAATTGCCAGTTTATCAAATGTTGATTATCAAAGAGCACATTGATGAAGTATTTGATTGTGATATATAAATTGAAATACAGTAAAAGCTAGTGATAATTCTTCTACAAATTGACCTGCTTATTTTAAATGAAATATAGGAGAGTTTATTTCTTGGAATCATGCATTAACAGGTACTGAGAGACAATGAATTGATATGTATTTGAAAAATAAATGGTGATTAAGTTTTCAAATATACCCCATAATTACATGATCAAATATAAATGATTATGATTTATTTAAAACTTCAAATGGATTAAAATTAGAATTTTATTATAAAGATTGATTATGATGAAATTGAATAGATTCAAATTCAGCTTTATTATCTTTAAAAAGATTAGATTCATGAAATTTTTGAGCTGATTTATCATGAAGTTTAATTGATTCTGGATTAACAAATATTACAACTTCAACATGAACATATTATGCTACATGAAATTGGTTACAATGAGAATATGAAGCAAATTTTTCTATATGAAATGTAGATTGAAATAGTGTTAATAAAAAAGTTTATTTTTATATTGATCCACTTTGAATACCTTGGAAAGTTTTAGATATAGATTTGGAAGATCCAAAAGCAAATGCTTGAACTTCATTTCCTCAAAGTTGAACTTGATTATCATTAGTAAAGGATAAATTTTATTGATATGATGCATATCAAGCTACAACAGGTAGTCAGGCTATATTTTATAGTTCTTGAATTATAAATCCTAATAATCCTTGAGTTGTTTTTGATTGAGTAGATGATGAATATAATATAGATAATCAATATGATTTAAATACAGCACCAAAATATGATGAAAAGTCATTTTCTATAGTATTTAAAACTAGTGATGATATAAATACTTTTCAAAATATTTATGAACAATGAGGTTGATCTAGATGATATGCTATTCAAGTTCAATCTTGAACATTATATGTTTGAGCTTGGAATAATGTTGAGTGGCAATCTTGAGATCAATATAAGACATTAACTTGAACTTTACAGCCAAATACAGTTTATAATGTTTCAATGGTTCAAAATAGTGTAGATAGTAATATAGCAAATAATACTTTTGATGTTTATATTGATGGACAATTAATTTGAACATTAAATAATATTGATTATCAAAGAGCTCATGCTTGATCTATTTCAATTTGAGAAATTAGATGATGAGCTGTTAGATTATCTGATAATAATACAAATCCTTGAGATTGACATTATTTTAAATGAAGTTTATGAGAATTAATTTCCTGGAATCATGCATTAACTGCAACAGATTTAAGTATAGTAAATGACTATTTAAGAAAAAAATGGGATTTAGATAAAGTTGCTCCTATAATTTTATCAGGAAGTATAGCATCAGGAAGTTTATTACCTTGAGCTAATCATAATATTAGTTTTTCTTATTCTGATAGTTCAGAATATTGAACTTGAGTATGAATAAATACTAATTCTTGAGTTTTAAATTTAGAAAAATGGAATTCTTCTAATTCAAGTTGGACAGATGTTTCAAATTTAGTTTGATCTTGAATATTAACACAAACTTGAGCAAGTTATGACTTAAATAATCTTGATTATTGAAAATATAAAGCTATTTTTAATATAGCAGATAATAATTGAAATATTAGTGCTAATTATTTAACTACTTTTTATATAGATGAACCTCAATTAATAATATCAACTTGAAGTATAAATATTTGAAAATTGAATAGTAATACTAATACTTTTTGAAATACTTTAACTGTTACAGTAAAAACTGTATGAGCATGATTTAGAGTAAAATTGAAAAAAAATAAAGCTTTAACTCATACAAATAATAGTGATTTTATTCCATATTATAATTGAAGTTTATGAATGTGATATGATAAAAATAATGATTGAAATCTAAGTGATTATAATGATGATATTATTCTAAGTGATTCTTGAACTCTAAATACTAATTGAGATTTAAATATATATACTTATACATTAAAAATATGAGCTATAATTGATAAACTTCAAGCAGCAGGAAATTATAGTTGAAAGATTGATTTTGGAATTGATTTAGATTATTAATAATTGACTTATTACATATTAGTCAATTAAAAAAATATGAATTGATTGATTTCAATGATATTATTTTTGAAAACCTAGTCCTATAAAATAAAAAATACTTAATTTATATAAATTAAGTATTTTTTATTTATTTAGGCATTTTTTCAGTACAGATATACCAATCTTTACATTCATATTTTGAAGTATTTTCTTTAGCTTCTTCACATGAACTAGCTGGTGGAACAATTACATCACTTCCAAAAATTTTATTTTCTGGCCAATTAGCTGGAGTTGCTCTACCATGTTCAGTTGTCATTTGTAATGAATCAACAAGTCTAATTATTTCATCTACATTTCTACCATTAGATAATGGATAATACATAAGTGCAGCAATTTTTCCTTCTGGATTAATTATAAATACAGCTCTAACAGTATGAGAGTCATCAGCACTTGGTTGTAACATACCATATTTTGTAGCAATTGATGGATGAGCAGCAATTGGGAATTCTATATCAACTCCAAATTTTTCTTTAATATTTCTTACCCATGCAATATGTGATTGTAAACCATCAACTGAATAACCAATTAATTCTACATTTCTTTTATCAAATTCTTCTTTTTTATCTTGGAATCCCATAAATTCTGTTGTACAAACAGGAGTAAAATCAGCAGGATGACTAAAAAGTACAGTCCATTTTCCTTTATTATCTTCAGGAAAATTAATAAATCCTTTTGTAGTTGGACATGAAAAAGAAGGAGCATCTTCACCAATTAATGGTATTCTAGGTATTTCTAAGTTTTCCATAGTTTATATAGTTAGTAATTATAAAATTTAAAATGAGAATTATTCTCATATACAGATATTATTAAAAAAAATCTTTAAGTCAAATTTAAAATGAGAATTATTATTATTTTAAAAATCATTTAGAACTTCATTCTATATTTTCTAAAGAGTTACTAAGAGATCCAAGTAAATCTTCAGTTCATAAAGTTATTTTATTATTTTCTTTATATATTTCAATTTCTTTTTTTAATTCATTTATTATTTTATTAGCTTTATTTTTTTTCTCTTGTAATTTTAAAGAAGTTAAATTATTTCATAAATCTACATATTTTTCTCAAATGTTATGAGCTACTTCAAATAAAGTTTCATAAAATCATTCTGTTTCTTTATGAAAAAGGGGATCAGTAGTTTTTGTATCTATATGTAAATCTAACATAATATTATGAGCTTCTAAAGCTTTTTTATATAAATTATTCATAATTATAATAGTTATTAATTAAAATGAGAATTATTCTCATTTAGAATATTATCATATTTTATTTTTATGTCAAATTTAAAATGAGAATTATTCTCAAAAAAGTTTGCATTTTTATAATATTTATTTATTATATTAAAAATTAGTAATTAAGTATAGAATAAATGAAGACTCATTATTATAAAGATGATATAATAAATATATGTGATAAAAGACATTTAACTGTAGAAGAAATTTTTGAAGAAATTTCAAAAAATTTTCCTGAAGCAGGGAAATCAAGTATTTATAGAAATGTAGAACAATTAGTAAAAACTAATGATTTGAGAAAGGTTACTTGAATATGAAAAAAGGCATATTTTGAAAAAAATAATTGAAATCATATTCATTTAATTGATGAAAAAACTTGAGAAATTTTTGATTTAGATAAAGATATTGAAATTAAAAATTTACCTAAAGATTTTGAATTGAGTGATATGGATATCAAAATATTTTGAAAATTTATAAAAAAGTAGTTATTTTAAAATAACTACTTTTTTATAAGCTATAAACTTTAATGTTAACCAAACAAAAATTATTAGAATTTTTCAAATATGTCCTTTTATTAAAAAGATATGAATACTTCAAAATATAAAAAATAAATATGTAAGTTGTTGAATTATTTTCCATTTGTTTTTAAGTATTTTTTGACTTAAATTATTTGAAGTAATAAATGGAAGTATCATAAAAATAGTTCACCATAATCACCAAAATAATTGATTTTTATAATTAAGTATTTCTTTTTCTATTAAAGTAAAAAAATTTATATTATTTATTAAAATATATCATATTATATGAGCTAAAATAAAAAATCATATAATTATTCAGATTGCTCTTCTTAAAATTAAGATTTTAGTTAGTATTTTAAATTTTGGAAATATTTTATATAAAGGAGAAATAAATAAAATTGTTAAAAGTAAATTCATTCCCCATTCTCAAAAATCTTTATACATTTTTGGACTTATAAAAATTATTAATGAAATTATTGAAATATAAACTAAATATTTTTTTGTAAAATTAAAATAAGGAACTTTTCAATTTATTATTATATCTATTAATATTTTTCAGTATCTATTTTTTTCTAAAATATTGATTAAATTATCAAATGTTTTATTTAATTTTGTCATTTTTATTATTTTTTCTTTACAAAAATTATTAAATTATATAATAAGTATTATATTAATTAATAAAAAATTACCAGATTTGTTTAAAAAAATAGTTTCATTTTTTGTATTATTAGCTTTTATAATTATAGGATTTTGACATAATTCTATGATGGCTTTTGCTATGCAGAAAAATATGGACTCTAAAATGTGAATTATGCAAATGCATTGTAATCATTTAGATTCAGATACTTGTAAAAAAGCTTGTCATTATTCAGATTTAAAAATAAAATTACCTTTTTCAAATTCAAATTTTTCTAAAAAGGTTTTAAAAATAAAAGTTTCTAATTTTATAGCTATAATTCCAATTAGCTCATATTTTTTAGAAAACAAAAAATTAATAAAAAATATTTCTCCACCTAATTTAAAAAGAAAAATTAAGTTTTTTTCTTATTCTAATTTAATCAAAATTATAAAATCAAATACTTAAACTATCTATTTTTTATAAAAAATAGACAATTTTTTATTGTCCAAATTTTTTATATCTATTATATAGATAGTTTTTTTAGTACTTAATTTTATAATAAATAGAAAAATGATTAAAAAAATATTAATTGCAATAGCAATATTCTTATTATTAATGGTATCAGTATGAGCTTTTCATATGTATAATATAAATAATAATTTATCTTGGAATCCTATTCATAATATGATGAGATGAGATAATGATGAGAAAGTATGAGTGGATGAAGATATGAATAAAATGATGTGAGATAGATGAGATAATGAAAATAAACAACCAATATGAATGATGGAATGAATGATGTGAAATATGTTTTGATGAGAAACATTTTCTACTTCAACAAAGTGATTACCAGAAGCAAAAAAATCTGAGATAGTAAAACTAAAAGATTGAGATACTTATGAAATGGTAGCATATCCTGTAAAACAAGAAGTATGAAATAGAATTATTAGAAGACTTTCATATAATGGAATGATACCTTGACCAATTATTCAAGTAGAAAAATGAGCACATATAAAAATTAAACTTACAAATAAGCTAGGTATAGAAACTACTTTACATTCTCATGGTT